>Ga0307507_10010052_pt1 | contig 12372 bp, 5 predicted proteins | sample 7_EM_MG_FD_207223 | JGI IMG/M metagenome (GOLD analysis project Ga0307507, IMG submission 207223) | Populus trichocarpa ectomycorrhiza microbial communities from riparian zone in the Pacific Northwest, United States - 7_EM | ecosystem: Host-associated > Plants > Roots > Unclassified | place... | reverse complement strand
TGTCGACCTGAATCAGGTTATCTTACCCCGACTCAGCTACTTACTTATTGACTCGGTCACCGACTCGGTCATCGACTCGGTCATCGACTCGGTCACCTACCCCAAGTTCCATTGACTCCCCCTACCCCCCTTGTCTTTCCTTTCCTACACCTTTCCTACATGTATATATAGAGGTCTTAGAACCACATTTCAATAGACAGAGTCCTTATTTAATTCCTATAATCGGTGCACGGATATCCGGTCAACAGTTATAAGCCTGGGTTGCTTGCCGTATTGCCCCTATTTAACTGATTGATTTAATTAAGCTATTTGATTAATTCTACCCTTTATTAAATTGCTGTTTATTATTAAATCCTTTATCCTTTTTACAAGCACCTTTTTAATATAACTTCTTAACCTACCCAGACCATCACTATAATAGTAATATTATTGAGTCAAGCTGACTGGGATGAATGGATTAACCTTATTAGGCTTCAAGCTTAAACAGGAGACGTATAGAAATACATTAACCCCTTAACCAAAAAGGATGCATTGCCCTAATTAACTAAACCAGCCTTTCCTAGGCCTTAAGATGTGAAGGCAGGAATAACCTCCTATATAACTCTCTCTAAGGACAAAAAGGACGAGCTTCGAATTCTCCGTAAGAGACATAAGACAGTAGAGAAGGAATATAGGAAGAAAAAGACAGCTTTGACCTCTCTACAAAGCTATATTACCGGTGTAGTGACCAGGAACCTTAATACCTATATACTGGGTATTAACTTAGTATACAACACCCTGGTGGCTCTTAAGGAGAGAGTTGCCCCTATAGATATAGCACGTTAGCTCTACCTATCCACTTAATACGCCAAGGTTAAAAAGGGCCCAAAGAACCAGAACTTCGAGGCCTGGCTACAGCAGTGGGAGAAGACGTATAACGACTGTAAAAAGATTAAGCTGCCAAATATAGAAGGCGATTAAGCAATTAGAGACTTTCTAATAGCGGTAGAGCCAGTATTACCAAATTAGGCCTTAACGTGGAGGGTTAAATTTAATAAACACAACTAGGCCAAAGACCACGTGTTATTTATATCTTAATTAGTTAAAATCTATCGGAACTATTGAAGATTAAAGACTGCCCAGTAGAAGAATAGAGCTCAATTCAGTGCCAATATAGTAAGCTTTTAGGGCAAGCTAATTAATAAGGCTCCTAAGGACGAGGCTCCTAAGGATAAGGCCCCTACTACTACCCCTTCTAGGACGGCACGGAAGAAAGATACCCTAATGTACTACTGCGGAGCTGTTTACTAATTCCAAGATTGTCCTTATATTAACGAGTTGGTTTGATTAAAGGACTAGAAATCAGACAAAGCTACGGCCAAGAAGGTCAAGGAAAAGATTGCTAACGCCTTAGATTAGACCAAGTCAAAAATCGAGAAGATAAGGCAGCAGGCTTCAGGCAAGGAAGCTCCAGAAAAGGAAGCTGCATAGAGCCTAGATTAAGATTAAAAGGACAACCTTAGTACCTTTGCCGTATATCAAATAGGTGCCTATAAAGCAGGCACTGACTACAAGCTATATAACAGCGTGATTCTTGACAGCGGAACCACTATATACGTCATCAACAATTGATTAAGATTCGTCGACGAGCTCCAACCAAGTAATAACTTCATATATACCGGAACGGGCATGGATCCAATTAAGGGTGTAGGGATAGCAGTAGTTACTATCTAGACGCCATTAGGTCCTAGGGAGCTCTTCTTAGCTAACACAGCATATATACCAGCCTTTTATACAAATTTAGCCTGCCTAAAGAAGTTTAATAAGAAGAATATATAGTGGGACAATGAAAAGAACCTACTATATCACAAGAACGATCACGAGACGTTCGCCTTTTGTAAGAGCCATTATAACCAATTAACGCTTGAGTACAACGAGCCACAACCAAGGACCCTAAGCAAGGCCTCATTCGCAATCTAATCGCGAGACCCCCTTCCTGATTAGGAAGTATTAGGTAAACTCTGGTATAAGAGACTGGGCCATGCAGGACCTGATGCGATCAAGCATTTACCCTAAAAAGTAGGTGGTGCGAAACTTCAAGGTCTAGTAACAATCAACTATAAGACCTATGCAGTCAGCAAGGCTTACGAAATTGTATCAAGAAGAACACCTACTAGCAAGGCAACCAGGCCCTTCTACTAAGTATATATCAACTTATTTCCAGAGATTGTGGCGTATAACGGTTATATCTGGACGATACATTTCTATAACGAATATCTGCGCATAAATGAGGTAGAGACCTTCGCCTATAAGTCGTTAACAACGTAAGCAATTATACAATATTCGAATAAGGTGGAGCGTCAATATAACCTCAAGATCGCAGTGATTTAAATCAATAGCGAAACGTCCCTAGGTAATAAATTCGACACTTAAAAGACTTAAAAAGGAATATTACTAGAGAAATTGGCCCTATATACAAAGTCTCAGAACGGTTCTGCTAAACGTTTTAGGGGGGTAATTATTATTAAGTCTCGTTGCATGCGAATTAAAGCTCGACTACCAGAAGAGCTATAGCCAGAAATTACTAGAGCTACAGCGTATTTAATTAATCGGACACCAAACGCCTAGCTTAGCTGGATAACACCTTTTAAAAAGCTTCAGTCAGCACTAGGGTTCTCGCCATTAAAGCCGAATATAGCTCACCTACAAATATACGGCTGTAGAGCTTACCCGCTTAAATATAACATCCCGCGCACACGAAAGCTTAAGCTAAGGGCTTATATTAGATACCTAGTTGGGTACCAGTCGACGAACATCTATAGGGTGTATATACCTAGCAAAAAGAAGGTAATTTGAACAAGAGACGTAACGTTTAATAAGCAACTGCTCTATAACGATAGTCAGCCAGATCTCGCGGGTCTGCTCCAAAAACGCGCTAATTAAATTTTGGACGTAATCAACATGTCAAATAGTAATAGGACGCTTCAGGAAGAGCTTAACAAGATATTAGACAAGACATCAAATAAGGAGGACGAGGCGGATAGTAGTGGAAGTTAACAGGTGGATACTAATAAAAATTAAGATCAAGCGACAGATCAAGGTGATGACGTAATTAGCCCTTAAGCCTTAAAGGACAACTCTATACCCGGTCTCCCTACCCCAGCTAAGACGCCAGAGCCTTAATTAAGTACTACCAATATAGAGCCGTTAAGTTCCTTAATTAATTAAAGACCCCAATTCGAACTCGTTCCTAAAGAAGAAGCCCATCCAATACAGGAGATTATAGGCGATATAGGCGATATCAATATAGTAGAAGGTAGAAGAACTAGGAAGCCCTTAACGCGTCAAGCAGCTTACCTAACAGATATCAAGCAATTAGATACCCTTCCTACCCTCTATAGAGCTTTTGCTACCGGAATTAAATATAACCAAAAGCGATTACACCGTAACGAGCTTCCACCGCCACCACGCAGCTGGAAGGAGCTTTAAGCTCACCCGTATAAAGATGGCTTCACGGAAGCCGCCAATAAGGAATACAATGATCTTAAGCAGCAAGGGACATTCAAGTCCGTCAAACAGACATCATCGCTCGAAGTCATACCCGTCACCTAGGTATTTACTTATAAGTTTAACACTAATGGATATCTTATCAAATTTAAAGCCCGTCTTTGTGTGCGAGGTGACTTACAACGACTTAGTAAAAAGGACACGTATACAGCAACCCTTGCAGCCAAAATATTCAGAGCCATAATGGCGATCATCGCTGTATTTAATTTGGAGACTTAGCAGTGCGACGCAGTTAACGCCTTCGCCAACAGCCTTATTAATGAGACAGTCTATATCGAGTTTCCAGATAGCTTTTAACAGAAGGGCAGATGTCTGCTCCTTCAAAGAGCCTTGTACGGCCTCTAATAATCACCACTGCTTTGGCTTAATGAGTTCTCAACTACACTAATATCCCTAGGTCTAACAGCAGTCAATAGAGAATCGTGTCTATTTCATAACAACTAGCTAATCGTGTTCTTCTACATCAACGACATTGTGGCAGCCTGCCACACAGAAGACTTACTAAAGCTTCAACTCTTCAAGGAACAGCTAACAATGAAGTACAAGATTAAGAACCTAGAAAAACTAACCTAGTTCTTAGGAATTAGAGTCCTTCGCAATCAACCTTAATGGAAGCTTTGGCTCTGCTAGGATTCCTATATTAATAAGATCGCCAGTACCTTCCATCTAAAAGACTTTTGTCCAGTACATATACCAATGAGTATGGAAGATCTCTTGCCTAATCCAGAACAGGCCTCCGAGCAGCAGGTCTACATGTATTAAAGGAAGGTCGGATCGCTACTCTACGCCACTTGCATTACACGACCTGACGCCGCTTGAGCCTTGAGCAAGCTTTTAGAATTCCTTCGCAATCCGTCACCCCTGCATATAGCCGCAGTCAATCGAGCGATTGCATACCTATATTAAAAGAAAACCTTTGCGATTGAATACTCGAGCAGGAACGTTGGAAGTCAGATTATTGTCCAAGCAAGCAACGCTGCATTCGGCAATGATCCTGTCAGTTGGAAGAGCACTAAAGGCTTCATATTTTCACTATTTGGGGGAGCAATTAACTGGCGCTCCACCAAGCAGAAGACTGTTATAATATTAAGCACTAAAGCTAAGCTTAAAGCTCTATCAAACGCAGCTACCGAATTAATTTGGTAGCAGCGCTTCTTTTAAGATATACGCCTCCACATAGATAAGGAGCATATAATTAGCTGCAATAATCAACAAACAATTCAACTGCTCACCAAAAATGGACCTTAATTGAACACAAAGCTTTATCACGTAGATATTTACCAGCACTGGCTTCGCCAAGAGGTTCAGAAAGGCTCGATTATAATTAAGTGGGTTTATACTACTAACATAACGGCTAATGGTCTCACAAAGGCCCTATCAAGGCAGAAGCACAAAAGCTTTATTTAATAGCTAAATCTGGTCGATATCAAGACCCTATTATAGTTGGATTTGATTGTACTATTTAACCTATTTACACAATTTCTTTATCTAGTTTTTCTTTTGAATGGTTTCTATTTGGTTTAACACTATAGATATTTCCTATTTAGGTATATCCAGCTGATCACCACTTAGTTAATCAGCTGGGGGGGTGTGTTAACCTAAATTAGGTTATCTTACCCTAACTTAGCTACTTACTTATTGACTTGGTTACCGACTCGGTCATCAACTTGGTTATTAACTCGGTCACCTACCCTAAGTTCCATTAACTCCCCCTACCCCCCTTGTCTTTCCTTTCCTACACCTTTCCTATATGTATATATAGAGGTCTTAGAACCACATTTCAATAGACAGAGTCCTCATTCAATTCCTATGATCGGTGCACGGATATCCGGTCAACAGTTTTACTACCGCAGCAAAGGTCTAGTCGTAGTTGACACCGTACTGCTATAGATATCCCTTGACGACCTATTTAGCTTTATAGCGGAGGACCTTGCCGTCCTTTCCCTTTTTAACTTTGAACACCCATTTACCAGCGAGAGGCTTATAAGGTGGCTTAAGGGAGGCAAGGCTAACAAGCTCCTATGTCTGGTTCTCAATTAGAGACCCTACCTCCTCTATTATTGCTTTTATCCATTCTTTGCTGTTCGGGCCGTTGATTGCTCGGTTATACGTATAAGGCTTATCTTCGTCGATTAAGGTAGTAGATATATACGTTTCAAGATCGGGTGAGCCAGTATATTAAATATGGCCGGCTAGTAGAGCCATAGGATCGACCGCGTCGCGATTATTTAAGTGAGGGTTTTGAGGTGTAGATTGAGGAGGAAAGGTAGATAAAAGGGCTATTAGTTTATCACCTATTTTGTTATCCCAGTTGCTTAGTAGCTTATTAATATTGTCAGCCTATTAGTTAAGGCTTTGGTCTATACCTATAAGGCTTATAAGGAAGGCAGTAGGGTCGCTTAGTAGGTTAACTCTTAACGTCTAGCGGCCTGATCGAGTAGTGGTCGTAGTGAGGTTTTTAGGCAGAGACTTAAGCCTACGGGGCAAGCTATTGCGACCTTCCTTCCGATTGATTCTTTGTTGTCTTTTTCTTAATAGAGGCTTCGGCTGAGAAGTAGTAGTGTCTTCTCTCCCTTGCTCATTAGACGAGTTGACGGATTCTTCCGTAAATATAGTAGTAGTCTTTAAACTAATATCGCCTTTGTAGATTTCGACGTCTTTAAGTCACTTAATCTTTTGTTTATCTAGTAGCCAAACGTAATAGATTGTCTTGCCGTTATAGCTAATTAGAACACCCTTCTTTGCTTATAGAGCGAACCTAGCTGATTTTACGCGATCTTCTTCGGCTATAAGGGAGTAGATGGTAGATCCTAGAGCCCTTAGGTAGTGTACTAAGGGAGGTTTGCCCTTAAGCTTTTTATAGGGTGATATGCCATTAAGAAGAGCTCTTATAGGGCGTCTATTTTTAATGTATATAGCTGTAAGGAGTACGTTGGGCCATAGAAAGTCTGGTATATTGCCGGCGAGGATTATTAAGCGGGTAATCTTGGTGGAGGTTCGCTGCGAGCGCTCTACTACTCCGTTCTCTTCCTAAGCGTGTAAGGCGGCAGGTTTAAATTCTATACCTAGATCGTCTATCCAGGTGGTTGCTTTCTTGCTACGGAGCTCTGCTCTATAGTTGGTACGAATTCTAGTAATCTTGAGGTCGAATTTGGTGTAGATCTAATTATAGTACCTCTATAAAGTACTAAGCCACTCGTCCTTTGTACGGACGGTGTAGACTGTAGTAAACCTCGTATAGTCGTCGGTAAAAGATATATAGTATCTTTCGCCTTTAAAGCCAACGGGGGTAATAGGTCCCACTAGATCCGTGTGGACAAATTAAAACGGTTGTGTAGCTCGTTCCTAGGGCGTTCTATTGTACCTTTTTGTCGACCTGAATTAGGTTATCTTACCCCGACTTAGCTACTTACTCATTGACTTGGTCACCGACTCGGTCATCGACTCGGTTATCGACTCGGTTATCGACTTGGTTACCTACCCCAGTTTCATTGACTCCTCTTACCCCCCTTGTCTTCCCTTTCCTATACCTTTCCTATATGTATATATAGAGGTCTTAGAACCGCATTTTAATAGATAGAGTCCTTATTTAATTCCTATAATTGGTGTATGGATATTTGGTTAATAGTTATAAGCCTAGGTTGCTTGCCGTATTGCCCCTATTTAACTGATTAATTTAATTAAGCTATTTAATTAATTCTACCCTTTATTAAATTGCTGTTTATTATTAAATCCTTTATCCTTTCTATAAGCACCTTTTTAATATGACTTCTTAACCTACCCAGACCATTACCATGACGGTGATATTATTAAGTTAAGCTAACTGGGACGAATAGATCGACCTTATTAGGCTTTAAGCTTGAATAGGAGATGTATGGGAATACGTTAACCCCTTAACTAAAAAGGATGCGTTGCCTTAACTGACTGAACCAGCCTTTCCTAGGCCTTAAGATGTGAAGGCAGGAATAACCTCCTATACAACTCTCTCTAAGGACGAGAAGGACGAGCTTCGAATTCTCTATAAGAGATATAAGACAGTAGAGAAGGAATATAGGAAGAAGAAGACAGCTTTAACCTCTCTATAAAGCTATATTACTAGTGTAGTGACTAGGAACCTTAATACCTATATACTGGGTATCGACTCAGTATATAATACCCTGGTGGCTCTTAAGGAGAGAGTTGCCCCTATAGATATAGTATGTTAGCTCTACCTATCTACTTAATACGCTAAGGTTAAAAAGGGCCCGAAGAACCAGAACTTCGAGGCCTGGCTATAGCAGTGGGAGCGCCCGGCGGTGGAGCATAGATACAAACTAGAGAGAATAAACAATAAGGCTTTGACTTACTCGTCGTGCTTTAAAGTAGGAAGAAAGAGCTCCACTAAAATCCTTTCAAAAAGGAAGCCTTTGGCTAAGCTTTCAATAAACACCACTAAGAAATTAGAAGTTGATAAGAACTGGCAGAGGCCAGAGGTGTATCCAAGGACTTAATTCGGCTACAGACTCTGCCGAATACCGCTCTGCCGAAGAGGACTGTGTTAGCAAGCCCATATTAATTAACTGAACACAAAGGATTAACTGTAGATAGACCTTTTCTATATAAATTTAAAGCTTCATGCGAACTTTAGGTGTACGGCAGAACGCCTTACCGCCGCCGAATGACAGGCTCTAATTGGCTGAGCTCGGGCCACAGCTTTGTGGGCTCAACCACCTGTGCAAGGGATATACATCCTGTTGGCCACGGAGGTACCCTTACTACAGAGGTGCGACGGGTGCTGTTCGACATCAGTTTCAACCTGTATCATCACTCCCTAGGGACCCCTGTAAGGGGTCAATTCTCTTATGTATATTAGGGCTCTTAGAGCCACCTTGAATAAAACAGATCACTCGTACAATTCTGTGTCTCTACCTACCAGCTAGCTTATGTCATTCGTGATACCTGCCTGGCTGAAACATCCTTTTTGCTTTGCTCGCATCTTAATTAACTAAGTCTTGATTTTAATTATAGTATAAGTAGTAGAGTCTAAATTAAATTTGGAACGTGCTAAAAGAGCAATTAATTGGATTGCGCAGTTCTTTATAAGGCGTCGCGCGAACTAATTTGGGTGCTGCCACCTCGGCGCCTACGACCGCGCCCACGATCGCGCCTGGTTGGAGTGTAGCTAGTATTTTGCTCAAATGCTGAGGCTCTCTACGAGTAGGTCTGTCGACGCGATTGGCAATTGTAGAGCTAGTTATAGAGCCAATTGGCCGACCGCGGCGACGCTATATAATTACAGGCTCTTGGATAAGGCAAATGTGAGGTGTTGATTTAGGTATGGGTGCATAGTGTATTTTTCGCAATTTTGGATGTAAACAAGTCAAACACACGTGATATTCTAACTTGAAGTGGAAGGATCTACGCTTGTTTGGGTAGGGGGTGTATAATTATCGTTTCCCTAGATTTAATAGCTAAACTTATAGTAAGTAAAGGCTAAATCCAACGAATTAAAATCTGCTTATACCGATATTAGTAGGTACTTAACGATATTGTTAAAAAGTCAGATTATTATAATATTACACCAAAAAAAGCTTGATTAAGGGGTGTAGATCGTAATATAGAGCATATCGTTATATACCCCATATCGTACTAAGGAGATTTTACTGTAGTAGGTTGCTCATTGCTTGTTACTCAGCTAATTCTGCTTAGGCAAACACTATCCAACCCCCAATTATAAATACACCGGCGGATATCCTGGGAGATGCGGTGGAACCGAAAAGAGGACAGAAAGCGAAGCATCATGTAGAAACAAACCTGTTACAGTCCCCAAGAAATTCGTAATCGATAAGGGATTTGAACTTTGAACCCATCTCTCATAGTCTAGCAAGACGCAATCATTGCGTCTTCACAAATTCCACCGGTCCCACATACTTGTATCTTCCCCTGAACACATAATACATGCCCGAAAAAATTATAGTACCCCCAAAGATCAAACACACCCAGTTCATGCTCTCGGGGGTCGGATGTGGCGCGCTCGGGAAAAGTAGCATCACCCACGCTAGCATCAAAAAGGCAATCGCAATAATATTCACATATAAGCCTGCACGCCCGAGGCTGAAACGTGACGGCGGGAGAGACTCACCGCGGAGCCGCTTAGCGATCATGCACCCAATTACGATGAAGTAGGAGGACAGGAGCCCGACACTTTGAAGCGAGATTATAATTTGGAAGGCGATGGTGGACCCGATAATGATAAGCGAGAGGAGGGCGGTAAAGACGAAGGTTACAACGACGGCGTTGAGGGGGATGTCCCAGCCGGGGCGGACCTGTGGGATTGATTATTAGCGAGTGCCAACATTGCTGCGGATGTCGTTGCTATTGCAGACAAAGGTGACTCCGAACTGTGGGGTTCGTGAGATCGAGGAAGGGTTAGAAATGAAATGGAATGGGTGGAATGAGGCTTACGTATGACAGGAAGTCGGAGAAAGGTAGACCTTTGTCGCGGGCAAAAGCGAAGATTTGCCTTGACGAAGTCGTAACTACGTTGATGGCGGAAAATAGGATAAGCAGTGCCATGACCGTGGTAAGAACGATAGTGGCGCCTCGCGACTGAGTCGCATTTAATAGGACTTGGACGTATGGCTGCCCAGTCGGAGTATTAAACGCCTCCTCGACATTTCCGACAGTGAACATTAAGGAGATAGTCATAACGAACCCGAGCAAGTAGTTGACCGAGGCAGTCGCGATCATGCTAAGAGGAAGATACCGAGAGGCATCACGGAGCTCTTCAGAAAGATGGCAGGCAGAGTCGCTGCCGACGAGAGAGCTAATGGGGCTCAGCAGACCGACGAGAGTCGCAAGACCAACAGAACCCCACCCGTTGTTATCCTCAAAGTTAGTAAACACTGTTTTCGCATCACCATGAGGTCCCATAAGCCAAAGAACAACAACGAAGGCGACGAATCCCAGAAAATGAAGCATCGTTGCGCATCCTTCCAAAAGAGGGAGTCTCCGATAGATGTACGTGTTGAAGAAGATACTGAAGAGGGCAGCAGCGATTGTGAACAAGGCGCCATGCCATCCTTTGCTGAGGTAGTCTGGATTAGCGAGGACAATGAGCGCCTCGATCTGCAGGGCGACAGTATACGCGGTTGCAATCATCCCTGATTGCCATGCTAGGACGATGAGCCAGCCAACGAAGAAGCTGAGAGGTTTCTGGTATTTGCGGGGGGCGAACTCAGATACCCAGTGATACTGGCCACCGCATGTTGGAGCACTATGGAAGGGTAAGATAACATCCGAAAGAGGACGCTTTTAGGAATACTAACATAGAGGCCATCTCAGCCAGAGACAGCGTGACGAGGTAGTAGAAAAATGCCGCAATCAGGTACATCCATATTGCACCGCCAGGTCCGCCATTGGGAAGAGAGAATAAAGCACCACTATGACTAGTGTCAGGATACCATAGTATTAAGGAGGATCTAAGACGTACATTAATGCGAATTCCCATGTGCAGCCTAACACCATAGAATATCCCCAGATGGACAGAAATCTAAAGTTCCTCTAGCACGATGATTATCGTTAGCCAAGGTTTTAAGCTCTGTTCATGGGCAACTTCCCAAGACCCAAATCTTGTCGTCGAAAGAGATAGATATTACACGCAAGAAAGTCGTCTCACTTTGAACTGCTGTAGTTTTCCTAACCGATCCATATCCTTCCTGTCATACGTCGTCCCCAACTTCTCACCCACCTCGGGAACTTCAGAGCCGTAATCCACAGGCTGGTCGTATACGTTGAACTCCTTCTGGGGAGAATTGGGGGCCATGGTTCCCGACAGAGTGGTTAAATCGATAAGGTTGCGACGAAGATAAAGGAGGGGTCGGAAAGGGACGCTTTGTACGCCCATTAAAGCTTGTCTTAGAAGTTCCGTTCGCCCCCGCGCCCCGCGCGCTTATCCCTTTGTGTGGCAACCGTTTCTTGCACTTTTCGTATATGCACGCCTCATAAGCCTATCTAGAGGCTCTATCACTTGACCCGTTGATTTGGGTCCTACGGTTATCGATAAGGGACCAGCTAATCAGAGAACCCGGTTCAATGCAAGTGCCCAATCAAATCCAGTGGTAAATTCTCTAAGGACCCCAACGGGTTAAGGGATACCGTATATAGCTTGGTGTTGAAGCCTCTGGTCGTGCGGTTACTCGGCGGCAGGAGTGCTAGCACCTCACTAAACGTCTTTAACGCTTAAATATTGCGATAAGCAGCAGCGACGTAGCCAGGAAGCCTATATAATATTTAGTATAGTTAATTAAAAAGCTTCAATATCATCACCGTCTATTTAATCCTTAAATCGTTAGCAAAATATCGTCCTTATAGCGCCTAAAAAACATTGTGCGTCTTCGGCTCCGAAGCCTCCAAGGCCTCTAAACATGGCGGGGCTGGGGTCACAGCTCGGCGTGGTCCGCAAAAAACTCGGCGTGGTCCAAAAGTTCAACATGGTCCGAACTTTAAATTTAACTTTGGACCACGCTCTGCTTTGGACCACGCTGAGTTTGTGCATAAGCAGCGCATATGCAGTTTTATTTTATTTTAGAATTTAAAGTATTTAATAAATAAAAAAGATTATAAGTTGTATATGCGGGGTATATACAAGGTATATACTTAGCATATGCTTAGCATATGCGGTTTCTAGTTATAATAAATATATAGCATTTACATATATGTTGCGTATACTTTGTGTATACTCTGCATATGCCAAGCATATGTTTACTTTTATACTATTAATTCTATCTTTACCTTAAGGAGACCTTACTTCTATATAAATTACTTATACTAATTACTCTTTAAAGT
>Ga0307507_10010051_pt1 | contig 12374 bp, 3 predicted proteins | sample 7_EM_MG_FD_207223 | JGI IMG/M metagenome (GOLD analysis project Ga0307507, IMG submission 207223) | Populus trichocarpa ectomycorrhiza microbial communities from riparian zone in the Pacific Northwest, United States - 7_EM | ecosystem: Host-associated > Plants > Roots > Unclassified | place... | reverse complement strand
CAATTCATAACATGGCCTCGAGTTGGATTGACCCTTAATTTGGATCCGATAACTTGTACTAGAGAGGAAGAAGCTAAAAAGCAAGTAACAAACTCTTCATTAGAAATTTTTTTTTTTAAGCCATGAGTGTTTTATCATGGCTTATAAGGGCAAAACACTATGGATTTGCATAGTATTTTGCTTTTTTCTTGTCTTTTTTTATTATTTAGTTTTTTTTTCTATTTTTTATATTAATATTATGTTTGTTAAGATTTAAAGTTGATAATTTATTTTAATTTGTATTTTATATTGTTATTGCGGTCTTAAACAAACATCCCGATATCAGTTTGGTGATCGATAAAACAAAAAACAATTTGAATTTATTATTTGTAAGAAATAAAAAATAAAGGGATCAAAATTAAAGCAAATAAATAATGGCAAGCTTTTTTTAAAGAAAAATATGGTTCAATTCTAGTCTTTTTTTTTCTTTCTTTTGTCATCATTTTTTTTCTTTTCAATTTAATCTTTTAATATTATGCAGATTAGGGTTTCAGGTTGATAGTTTGTTTCAATCTGCTCTTATGTCATTGTCGTGATCTAAAACAAATCTCGCTATTAAGTTAATGCTCGATTTCATGAAAAAGAGATGACCAAAATTGACACAGAGAAAAAATAGAAGGCCTTAAATTTTTTTTTTTTTTTTGTTAGAGTCTTTTGCTTTTAGGATTTTGTCAAATTTCTTTTTTGGCCTTTTTAATTTGTAAATTAAATGTTTAGTCCTAAACCTTATTTTGCTCTCTTTTTAGTCTCTAAGTTTAAGAGATGAGAAGAGTTGTCAAATTACGGTGGAAGAGAGAGAAAATTGACAAATGATCAATATTCAATGATGAAACTTGCCATTCTTGATGTCAATGAGTTTCATTTGACAAGGAGAATTTTATTTTGGTCTTTTTCCCTTGATCTTACTGAAAAAGATAGATATGGCATTGGGGATTTTTTTATTATTTAAGTTATTTTTTTATTTTATTTTTTAACTGATTAAATGCCAATGCAATACCAAATTGGTTTTTTTGAGTTCCTTAGGTGTTTCTTAGTTTTTTTGGCTGAAAAAATGGGTTTTTACCCATTGGAGTTAGCTACGTGACTTTTCGGTCACCATCTAGAACAACAAGTGATGTGTTGCCAGTTGTTTTTTTTTTTAATAATAGGTGCACGAAATGTTCTTCCTTTCTTAAAAAAGATATAAGAAAATTGTAAAATACCTGGGCATGCTAGGCTAAACAGGCCCGTGTTCAACCTGTTTTTTTTTTCCTTTAAATTTTTTGTTGATTTTTTCTCAATTTCAACTTTCAATATTTTTTTTTTATAATTTCATTCTTCAACATTTTATTGATTTTAAATTGGGTTTTATAATTTGTTTCAATTTTTTTATAGGTTTATTACGGTCTTAAACAAGCTTCCCAACACTTGATCGATGCTCATTTATATGAGCATCTATTTTTTATCATAAAATTAAATAAAAAAATTAGTAAAAATAAAGTTATTAAATCCAAATGAGTCTATGACCTAGATTGCAGGTTTGACAAGTTAACATGAGTTAATTAGAAATTAAGTTTCATAATTTATTTTATTTTGCTTTCTATAGGGTTACCATTGTCTTAAACAAACATCATGATATTGTGTTGATGTTTAATTATGCGAGCATATTTTTTCATTGTGTAATTAAATAAAAAATAGTTTAAAAAATATTATTAAACACAATCAATCAATGACTCGGGTCGTAGGTTAGCTTGGGTTTATAGAAAATTGACTTCATAATTTATTTTGGTTTACCTCTTATAAGGCTGTCGCAGTCTTAACCAAATATCTTGGCATTGAGTTGTTGCTAAATTTTGTGAGTGTATTTTTTATCATATAATTAAGTAAGAAATAATTTAAAATAATTATTAAACTTGATGGAGTTCATGACCTAAATTATAGATTTAGTAGGTTAAGCTGCGAAACCTGGGTCAATCTAATGTGTTGCTGCCCCAATATTTTTTAAAACGAGATGTCATCTTGAGTTTTTTTTAAAGCCAACTATGTTTTTACCGATCATCAATCTCCTTTGAAATTTCCATGTCAACTGGGTTATGTTGGGGCAGTTCCTATATAGTTCGATTTGAAACTCGGGCCAGAGAAGGAGTCGGGTTTAAAGATTTTAAGATTGACCCACTAGCCATCAAAAAGTTTCCACAACCTAAATACTTTTTTTACATTAATTGATGTGGCTCATGACATAACATAAGCTATCTATCTAGTTATTTAATTACGTATGAATCTAGTTGGTGCGAAGGGTGTTGTTGTGAGTTGGTAAAATAAAGTGCAGTAATTATAGAGATTTATCTTACCTTTATATCAAATTCTACAATTAATTAGTTGATTGTTAAAAATAACTTCCTAAAATTGCTCTCTTCCAAATTATATATGTAAATACTTTGTCAACTAAAATAACATAACATAAACTTTATATTTTACCTATTGTTAACATGGTATTAAAGCATCTAGGATTGTCACTCTTCTTAACATATAATACCTTTCTACATCAACTCAGTATGTCTCCACATGATTAATCATCACTACCGATATAACCATAAAAGACTTGATATCAAGGCTAACACATATATTAAGCAAAAAAAAAAAAAAAAACTCAGACCCTAACACCAACCTTGATAAGGACCCATTTAGGAGACTTTGTATGTGTACACACAAAAAAAAATCATTTTTTGCAAAATAGTTGCATTGTCGGGACTGACTAAGTTGTCCACTTTAGAGGTTTTGTCGAAGCAATTCTGATGCCATCATCGCTTGAGACCACCTGAATCTGGTAGAGGAGGTGAACAACTTTCATTTAGATATATTCTTACTCAATTTGGAGTTTTGTAGCTCCATATTTATTTATTCAAAGGTGTCAACTTGATCAGCACCACATCTAAAAATTGAGTGATGGCTGATCAGGGACAAAATGTTAGGGACTTCCATGAAAAAATTGGGATGCAAATATCTAATTTCATGGAAATAGGGTTGTAGAGAAGATGTTTCTCTTCTATTTATAAAAAATCTCATGTCATTTGGAGGTCTAGAACTTCAGAACGAGCTCTTGAAATGTGCCAACCTAATCACCGTGAACTGCCAAGGAAGAAAATAAACAGAGGCTGAATGACGCATCGTTGGGTTTAAATCCTAGAAATTAAAGTTTTTAATTTGGGATTTAACAAAGTTTTAATTTAGTCTTTGCTCTTCCAATCGGTGTATACACCTTTAATTGACACAAAAAACTTTTTAATTGCATGCAATTTAACCCCTACTAAACTTATATATTAGCCTTTAAGTTGACTGTCTTTTTATTTTGGTCTTTGTTTATGAATTTGTGCATTTTGACCCTCAATTGACCAACAAACTTCTATTTTTTTCAATTTGGCCCATGATTTGGTCAATTTTAGCCTCTATATTCATGCGCCTTTTCCAGTTTGATCCTTGGTTTTGGATTTCTTCAATCGAGTCCCTATTTGTCCATTAAACTACAATATTTATGCAATTAAACAACTAATTTGACCAAATTAACTTCTAAAAATCACAATTCAACCCCCAGACTTTAATTTCTTCCAATTAAAGTCTAAATTGACTTTTAAAAATCAATTTTTCTTGAAATTAACCCCTCAATAAATTCAAATAAACCTTGAAAAATTCAAATTGAGTCCTTAAACATCCAATTTTAATTTTTTCTCCTCAAATTGATTTTTTGTTGTTGTTAATAGGGCATTCATCAATCAAAAATACATTGTAAGACTTTTTTAATTTTGTATATTTAATCTTTCTCAGTCGGTCTTCAAAAATTTCCTAGGCGTTCTGGTATACTCTTCTCATTAATATATCTTTTTTTTTCTTCTAACATTTTTTTTTTAATTTTTTATAAGTTTTTTTTTTGTTTATGTGGGATTCCAAAAATGGATAACAACAAAGGTGAGTTGGCAAAATAAAATGGAGTAATTGTAGAGATTTATCTTAATTTATCTGTATTAAATCCTACGATTTAAGAGTCAACCTAAATCAGATTAATCAATGATTTTGATTGCTATGAATAACTTTCTAGAATAGCTCTTTATACAAACTATACATGTATATACCTTCTAAATCAAAAGTAATAGAATAAAAAGTTAATACTTTATCTATTGTTAAGAAAGGGACTAAAAAGGACAACCTCTTCATTGTTAATCACTTAATTGAGGGGAAATTTTATGGTGCTCATGAAGTAGTTAGCGATATCTTATTAGTTATTTTCTAGGCTCACTTTTAGAAAAGAGATAGTTATAAGTAGAAGAGAGAAATCTTAGGTCACTTTTGATGAAACATGAATTTTATTCTTTCTCATACTTGTGTTTGTCTCTTTCTTAAAACTGGATCCTAAAAAGTAACTAATAGGACATCAACTCTACACCATAAAATCTTCCTTTAGTTGAGTAAATTATATTGGATACAAGTGTTTTTAATAAAATAATTAATTATTCTCTTTGATTTTAAAAAACTTAATATTTAGTACTTTGATTGTATCTATTTTTTTTTGTTTTTTCATGATAATTGATCTGTCATTTGTCTAAAAAATCCTTTATAATTAAAATTTTCAAACTCACCTACAATATGGAAAATTAAAAATGTAATTAATAAGAGTTATTTAAAATTTTAATCAATGAATTAGCTTATTTCAAAACCAAAAAGACTAACTTACAAAACCATAAAAAAACACAGGTACTAGATCATAATTTGCTCTTATTTGATTAGAAAATATGAAACCATGTATGAATCCAGTTAGGTTAGGTGCAAAGGAAGTTAACATGCAACTCATGAAGGATGTCATTGAAATTCAAGATATTAATATGTTTATTTAAAAAAGTAAGACTTGAGAATGAAATGTTATTCTTGCACTAAGGTAAGGGAAATCAACTATCAAAAGGGTATTGTGCAAATGAAATTGTTTTCAATTTCTCATTCAGAACAATTGTGATTTTGTTAGCTTGCTATAAGGACTTGTGATAATTTAAGTTAAATAAGAAATTTCTCTAAAATCTTTCTAGCTGCCTCACATTTTAGAACTAATTACAGTTTAGGATTCACAACTAGCAAGCAGTTTGCCATAACTCATTTCTGGGTTATTCCCTAAAATTTACTTTTTTTCTTGTAAAAGCATAAAAAGAAAAGCAACAATAACAAGAAGACCAACAATATGGCAAAAGCTGGCTGAAGAAGGTCTTAGATATATATAAAAGGATCAAGATGGATTTTTTTGAAAAAATTTGAAGGCTAATCGTACCCCATCATACCCAAGATCGAAAAGACAATAAAGATTCAAAGTCAAATTAAATGATTATTGGACAGATCTGCATAAAAATTAAGTCCAAGGATATAATTAGATATTTAATAGGCATATTTGATTTAATCATGAACCAAATTAAAGTTTAATTATGTTTAAGAATTAATTTAGGTCCAATTAAAATATTTAATTAGGTGCAAGGACTTAATTATGTTTTTAATGGGTCAAATTAATTTTATTAGGGACTTAATTAATGAAGAATTAAGTTTAGATGCCTAATTTGGTTTCATTGAGAAGATTAGAATTTTAGAAGACCAAACTTAATTTCTACAAAGTCAATTGATTGAAATCAGAGGTAAAATCGCAAAAACAATCAAAGTTTAAGGTCAATTAGGGGGTTAAATTGAAGAATCTTGCAGCCAAGAAACTTTTTGAAAAAGACGCTAAACTTCAGGGACTTAATCCGGTGGAAGACAAGGGTGAAATTGAAAGTTTAATGGTCAATTAAGGGTAAATTTTCATAAATCCAAAACCAAGGATCATAATGAAAAGGGTGTTGAAACTTGAGGCTGATGTTGAAATGAAAAATTGCATAAAATCAAAAGTTTATGGTCAATTAGGGATACAATTGAAAGAAATCAAAAGCCGAGGGAATAAATTGAACTTTGGTTAAATCCCTAAATTAAAACCTTAAAAGTCAAAACAACGTCGTTTCATTTTAATGAAACGACGTATTTTGACCAAAACGACGCTGTTTTGCCAAACAATAACAAAAAAAAAAGACAAACCAGACCATTATTGTTCATCATCTTCTCCTTTTCACCTGAAAAAGCTGCTCGGGTGGCTACTTTCTAGGAGTATTTAATAATTTATCTCTCAACCAAACCTGACAAACCATACACCACTATGATGACTTGACATTGTATTACACCCCAAAGTAGGTCTTGCCAGCCAACTGACCCTACAGCCGCCGCACTAAAGTGGCCAACCCAACCATCTTTTAGCAGCCAATTTTCACAGTCCATGATTATGCCTTTAAGCTAACTGTTGGGATCTTTCACAGTTGAATCAAGGGCTAAGATTTATCCCGGATAAAGATAAAATGTCCTTTTTCCACCCCGTATAAATAGGGTTGGATTCTAGGCATTGAGCATGAAGAAATTGGAAGCCAAAGTTGGAGAAAAATCAGCTTTTCCCCTAGTCTCTATTTTCCTTCTCTCTGTCGGTTTTCTTCCTCTTTCTTTGCCATGCCTCCACCGTTGTTGCCGCCACCAGCCACACACTGGACTTCCCAGCACCACCAGAAACGCCACCATCAACTTTTTTCCTCTAGCCAGACAAGCATTCTTTCTATTTTTCTCTTTAAACCCCCCGATGGTAGCCATTTCATGTAGAATTATGTGTAATGGCCAAATATTTAACATAGTAGTTGGGCCGGCCCAGTGACCATGTGGGTCTGGGCTGAGCCTGTTTCAGCTCAACCTAGATGGCTAGGTCGAGTCAAGCCCAACATAAAAAAGAGGGAGGTTAGGCCTTATGTCAGCCCAAGCCGATTGGATCGGGCTTGGGCTCCAGCCTCGACCCAACATTAAAAAGGGAGATAAGGTTGTTGGGCTGATAGTCGGCCCAACCCGATTGAGTCGGGCTAGACCTGTTTTAGCCCAACCCAGATGGCTGGGCTGAGTGTAGTCCAATATATTTACCAATAATAAAATAAAATAATAACATAATAATATAAAAACAAAAAAATCTAAAAAAATTCAAATTTTTCAAAAGGTATTTTAAAAATATTTATGGTCCCCTGCATGTTTTTTCAATAATTTTGGATAATATCGGGTTGTAGACTTACACTGTAAGATATGGACTCGATATTAAAAATACCTGGTTTTCTCCAAAACTTTGAAAAAATCTCAAAAAAATTCAAAAACAATATTTAGATTAATTTCTTTCCAAAAACTAAAAAAATATGTTTTTGTCTTCGTGCATACGACTAAATCCTAAAGGTTTTTCATGTATATTTTCTAAAAAAGATATAAAATCATTTTTATCATATTTTAAAAATGCAAAATGGATATTGTAACCAGTTTATGATTATCCGTTAGGTTTTGGATAAAATATAAAAAAAATCCTTCAACAACTATTTTGTTTAATTAATATCTGGAGTGTTAGGATTTAGCTGTATACTTTAATATTTGGGGTATAAAATTACACTGTAAAATATATTCTCAAATATTAAAGATACAAAATGCAAAATAAATACGATGCTAAAAACTAGAACTTAAAATGGTTAGATTTTCACCTTATAAAGTAGAAATTTTCTCACAAAAAAAAATTAATCATAGTCAAAAGACCAATCAATAGACATACAGTCTAAAAAAACAATTAAATAATAATACAACTTACTTTTAAATACGATGTACTGAAGAAAATATATTTTTCCTTTCCACAATGATAACTTTATAATTATACTGAAATCTCCTTTTCAACTCAAGAAACAGATCCGTCACACCCTACACCTCATGAGAGTTGATGATACAAAATATAAAACATTGACAAGAATTCAAGATATTAGATTATTCAAGGGACAGTTCATGGACAGAGATCTCATTATCTTGCTCCATGTTTCTTGTCGTCTTTAAATTCCCATATAAAAATACAACCCAGAGAAGGATGTTCATTTTCTTCGAACTCGGAAAGTACAGTGTACAAATCTGACTTCTGCTGAACAAAGAGACATCACTACGGGTGCATGCGTGGTATCTACTATTTTTTTTTTTCTAGTGGCTGCTCAAAGGAAACCTTTAACATAAAATTTACGCATATGATGCTCTCAATCCAGCAGATCGGTCGACCGTCCACTAGATAGCGTGGACAATTGTTGCAATCTGAGTAATAAGTTGAAGGGGATTGAGAGATGAGATAACGTGAAGCTATAGTAGGATACCCAGGTCGTGACAGCTTGAAGCACAAATGGTTCAAATTTTCATCTTGCTCCATAGCTTAGTTAAGGTAGCGAAGTACAAAGACAGTTTTTTTCAATTTATGCTGAGATATCTTGACAAATGCATGATCGGGATTATATAAGCTACAGTAATGATTTACTCTAGATACAGAATGGTCAAACAATTAAGTTTATGTCTTCATTCTTTGTATAAATTGAACACAGACATTTCAGTTACAGATTGGTGGGTTTCTACATTTATATACAGCAGAGGCAGGTTGTTTATAAGTTGGTATGCTGCTGATATCAACAAATCTGACTTCCCCAGGGGCAAAAGAAAGATCTCTATGCCTGCACAAGAACAAAGGCAAACCATCACATACTGGCTAAGGATTGTTTATTCTTGACATATTCACATTTATAGTAAATCTGCTTTAGACCATACACTAGAAGCTAAAGAGTCACATGGCTACCTTCGAAGGTCAAGACCGACTAAACCAGCTTGGAGGATTGTTAAATTATCAGAATCTGGAGATACAATGATGATCGTTTCCTCAGAGTACTGAGTTTCAAGAATGGACATCAGTTGTGTAACACGGACAAACACGTCTGCAACACTCTCATTTGGGGTTCCATCGTCGATGGGAGGGGGCTTGTTTCTTGGAGAAATAGTATCTGATGCATATACCTGAACCATAGCCAAGACCTCAGCTATTAACATCCTATTCGCAAAAAGTTCTTAAAAATATATTTGCAACATGATTAATTGCAGCTCAGAGAGAGAAAATGAGATGGAAGGAATGGATCTTTTAAGACATTTGGACTGAGGGCCTGAAACTTAGATGAGTTGACTTGAGCAGAGAGAGCTCACATGGTCTGAAGTCTGCAGATGCCTTGTTAGGTTCTCAATCAAATTCAAACACCCCACCACCCAAGACTCACAAAAGACTTAGAATTTTATGGATCCCACGAAGACAGATTATTCAAATTTTACCTTCTGTCAGTAAAAGGAAAGAAATCAAGTAATAAACCAATGACCATCACATATACATATTTGCTAGTATTGTCTTGAAGGAAAACTTGTTTAAACCAAGAACTAAAACATTGAAATTGCATCCATATCATTTGGCAAACAGGGAGGGATCTTACTTCCGAAACAGCTTCCAAATTCTTGCCTTCATAAGCTCCTAAACCACGGGCATCCAGGAAGCTGTACTCTGGAACTATATAACTGCAACAGCGGAGGACTATTTGAAGCAATAGCAGTAATTAATGCACTATCGCAATAGATTCTGAAAACGCCACCATTCCTTTAAATGAATAAAACACCAATATCATCTATATATTAGCCTTTAAAAAGAAAGCCTCTCTAAATTTCCAATGGAAACACAACAATGTGAATATGAGATTATGTCCAATTCCATTGAGCGGCAAATTGGAGCTCCATGTTTTAGAAAAGCTCAGCCACATCTTCACTTTCCCACATTGCTGTCAAAATTAAGCATGGAGCAGCCGACCATAATTAAATAAAAAAAATTCTATTTTTCTACAAGGAACTTGATCTTAGCCAAAATAGCTAAATGGTCAAGAAAGCTAATTCAGGTAAGAACAAGGGGCCTTATAACACCACATTCCATTCGTGCTAGTACTCAATTTGCCAAATATACTCAATATTAATATGCATACCTCCTACTAATCCTATTAACAGAAGCAATAATCTCTGCAGTTTGGTAAGCTCTCTGAGTAATGGAAGGCCAAATCCAACACCCTGTATCACAAGCTCCCATTTCTTTCAACTGTAAGGCAGCTTTCACAATCTGTTTCTTCCCTTTCTCTGACAACCCACTATCAACTGATGTTTTTGCTACCGGATTTGTGTTGATAATCCCCAGGCTCTCAAACTCAGACTCCCCAGCTCTCACCAAATAATACCTTCATACACCCACAACACAATTTAACCACAAATCCAAACAAAAAGAAACAACAGTGCTAACATCACCAGACCCCAATGAAAACTAAATCCATAATTTAGCAGTGCCTTAATACAACTGTGAAGCTTAGTAAGGTTAATAAGTTTAACATCAATTCATCGACAGGCAAGTACAAGAAAAAGTTCTAAACTTGACAGTGGTCCAGGTAACATACAATTTCCTTTTTGTTGTTTCCTTTAAATTTATGATCTACAGACTATAAATTAAAAAGAATGAAAGAAAACAGGAAATGGGTTGATGGAGTTACTGGTTGGTGAGGCGGGGAGGAGGCATTTGGAAGAGGCCACGGGCATCAGCGACTGGTATGGATAAATGGGATGTGGAGATTGAGATAGAGAGTGCAGTGAGGAGGTGGCGCCGGTTTATGTGGTTAAGGAGGTTTTTCTGAGTGGTGGTGGTTGTTGATGAAGACGTAGATAAGTGTGGAGGTGGAGCTGTTACTGAAGTGGTCGTTATTTTTAGCATTTTAGCGGGGTTGTCTTAACTCTTAACTGATGACATTCTTCTTCTGCTATTAAGCAGCATCATTGAATTTGGATTTTGGAGGTACTACTGCTTCTCGTTATCCTCAACAAGAGCAGTGCGATTTTTATGGTTTCGTGGGGTCATCATTTCTCTCTTTTCTTGACAAAGGATAATGAGTTTCATGACTTCACCAGGCAAAGCCCACAGTGCAATCAATTGGCCCAACTGAACTCCTAGATGGAGCCTGGTTACTTGTACAAGGCCACCTGATTACTTTATATTTAACGAGACAAGAAATCTGTGAAGGATGAACCAGAGTTAAAGGAGTGTTTACCAGTTTTCCTTTCTCTTGTTTACTGAGGAATTTGGGTACACTTTCTTCATTGTCAACTCGGTGCAACTGTGAGTTGAAACGGACCTTGCAGCCGGCTAGTGGCCCATAAAGATGGAAAGGGGAATTCTTCCACATTTATGGATGGTGGATCTTGTACCATGATCTCACAAATTGTTATCCCACCTCTTAATCCAGCTACCCATGTGGGTTAGTGTTTACCAGTTCTTAGTCACCAGGTACAGAACATATTGATCTTTCAAACAGAGTATATAATGTATAGTAAAAACAAGGCTTGAAAATAATATAAACGCAGTGAGACATAGTTTATTGGAACTCATTAGTCACTTACTTTGTGTTTAGTTAGTGTTTTAGATGAGAGGAAATATATACATGAAGGTATAAAAATATGTTGTTGGAGAGATAGAGGTAAAAACATAAAATAAATTTGTTTTTGGAATAATTTTGTAGTGAAATTTTAGCTTTTCAAAACAAGAGAAACATGAGACATGTCCTCGTTATCTTGATTTATATCTCTAGACAATAACCAAACACTACTTTAATATAGTTTTAATAAATAAAGTTTAATTTAGTAATTTATTGCATCTAGATGTTCGCAATATGCCTCTTAAGATTTCAACAATACCACCTTGATTTAGATACATTTCCAAACTAGGGTTTTTAAACCAAAGTAAAAGGACTCAATAATCTCTCAACAAAGTTAACCTAATTTCTAGATTTTTAGGAGGAAAATAAAAACATAAAAAAGACAAAAAAAAAACACTAAAAATAAGATGAGAAATAATGTGTAAAAATCTGAAGAAAAAAAAGTTAAAAACTCTTCTTTCACCCCTTTTTTATAATGAATTTTGGAAGCTGAAAGATTGAAAACTTAATAAGAGTTAATTCTCATTATTATCAATCTTTAATTACCCATCATAAATCAAGAATTAAATCTAGAAAAATTAAGGGTTCTTTGAGATTAATTTCTTATTCACCTACAATTTGTTTAAATCATGTTAAATAAACAAATTTTTAACAATACCCCATATGAATAAAAATTGTCTCACCAATTTGAAAATGAGTCAAAGATTTGTTGAGAGATATTGATCTGTTAGATTACTACATCAGGATAGATAGCTTTTGACTTTGAACCTTTCTTAATGAAATATTATTCAATTTACTCGACTAAATAGTGAACGTGATCAAGGTTGTTAAAATCGCGATTTAACTCGTAAAATCGTACGTTTTTACGAGTTGATATAGGCTTTACGTGCTAAATCGTTTACGAAACTCGAAATCGGGTCAAAATCGGGTAAA
>Ga0307507_10010050_pt1 | contig 12374 bp, 16 predicted proteins | sample 7_EM_MG_FD_207223 | JGI IMG/M metagenome (GOLD analysis project Ga0307507, IMG submission 207223) | Populus trichocarpa ectomycorrhiza microbial communities from riparian zone in the Pacific Northwest, United States - 7_EM | ecosystem: Host-associated > Plants > Roots > Unclassified | place... | reverse complement strand
ATTGATGATTGCTTGTCGTTGCTGCATACGGTCACGTTGGATTTTTGCCCCCCTCCTTCCATATGTTCATCACTCATCTTCGACGCGTTTTTACAACTCGCTCCTACACCACATACACATCTGCAAAACCATCGGAATACGGCCAGCCACTCCTTGCATCACATCCATATCTTTGTATGCGCTTTTTCATCACCATGTTCAATACTAACCTCATGCAGTTAAACAAAATGACCTCACTCCGGGAATACCAAGCGGAGAGTACGAGCGACGGCGGAAGACGCTCATGAACTCTTTACCAGACAATAGCGTCGTTATTTCAATAGCAGCCCCTGTCAAGTACATGAGTTCAAGTGTGTTGTCTATTGCGTCACACCTCAATCCTAACACCCAATCCCTTCTAGACATATTGTGAGCATCTGCTGCCGCCTGGTAGACGCCCTTGATACTTAGCTGTCGCAAGCTACAAGTACAGGCAGGCGTCAGACTTCTGGTACCTCACAGGTTTCGAGGAACCTGATGCTGCCGTCGTCCTTGGTCTGCGGTCCTTCAGTTCCATCAGTACTATTTTCTAAATTTGGAACACAGAAAAGGATTCTTCTCCACAAGGATATAAAATGACACTATTCGCCTCGGGAAAAGACGCAACGAAAGAAAAATGGGACGGTGCAAGGTATCTGTTTTTTTTTCCTGTTGCCCAAACGCATGCACCTTACCACGATATCAAGGACAAGTCTCTCCTCTGCAAAGTCTCTTTTCAGCGCTGATTCCGCTCTTCCCATCACGGATTTTGGCTCCCAATTAAAATCATTATTGTCCATGTACTGCCACATTTATGTTGACCTCCCCCCGTCACATTCGTCGTCCTCCTCACGACGCAGCCCCAAATCCATTTTCAAATATTTCTCATCTCCTGCACGAGCTGAGTACGACCCCGTTCTAGAATCTATATCTAGGACACGTCGACACCCACTCGCTCCAGAACTGGCAAGTCTGCGAGCTGTCAAGAGCAAAGCCGAGCAAAAGGTCATGCACGCTGCGGCGACCATTAGTGGACGTGCACATGCCAAAGTGCGTTCCGCATTCAATGTATTTGTAAAGGATCTAAAATCGATCTTATTGTAAGACGATGCGCTTCACACGACCAGGAATGACTGAAAGCGCTCTTGCCGCACACTTTGAATACATCTGCGCTCTGTCTGGTTCTCAACGCCCAGCGTATGTCCCTGTAGTTGCATCGGGGTCAGTTCCAAATTTGTGAATCGTACGTGGATGCTTCTAACCTACTTGGATCAGAGCAAATGCTTTAATTATCCACTACACTGCCAACAACCATCTTATCGAGGATGGCGAACTTGTCCTCGTCGACGCAGGCTGTGAATACAAGTACGTATTTGGATTTCCTTGATGATAATTCTCTCGTGACACTCCATAACCAGCGGCTATGCGTCAGACATAAGTAAGAGCCCTCCTTCTCCCTCCCTCCTCTTCTCACACCTCCTACCTCTGTAATTAGCACGTACATATCCTTCGTCTGGAATATTTTCCGAACCGCAAAATGATCTCTACACTGCTGTGCTCACTGCGCAGAAACAACTGATCACCCTCTGCCACGAGGGATCTTCCATGAGCTTATACGATCTCCACCGTGAATCGAGCAATCTTCTACGCAGGGAACTCAACCAAATAGGGTTCAACCTTGGTGTGGAGGGCGATTTGGAGAGGGTGTTGTATCCCCACTTTTTAAGTCATCCGATTGGAATTGGTCAGTCTTTGACCATCCCCTTTTTTCGGGAGTCTCATGTCACCAACCTTTCTAGATTTACATGAATCAACCAATTTCGACCGAACTTCCGCGTCCGTTTTCTCTTTCTACCATTTCGCCAACATGATGCCAAAAGATGAAACACAGATTAAAAGCCGGTAACGTCATCACCGTCGAACCAGGTGCCCACCAAGTCTCATTCTCTCGCCTCCCGCCGCTTACTGTTTGTCCGTTTCTCAGGAATTTATGTTCCTCCGACTGCCAACTTCCCAAAGCACTACCACAACTTAGGAATCCGCATAGAGGTCTGTTCTTACATTGGTTTCTCTATAATTTCACTTTAAATCACTCATGTTCCTTTTAGGACGAAGTGCTCGTAGGCAAACATCATCCAACTGTCTTATCCTCCTCTGCCCCGAAGGAGGTACGTTCTCGTATTCCTTGTACCTTCACACCTAACAACTCTAATATCTAACAAAATTCTTCCAACCCAGATCGCCGACATTGAAGGAGCATGCCAAGGTCTTCTTGGCTTTGAGCCATACTAATAACCTTTCAAAACATCTTACACTCATAATAATTGTTCATCGAGATTCTGGAATACATAAACCAAAGGCCATTTCCCATCTCCAATGCCCAAGGAAGGCCCATCAAAATTCCATTAAAACTGCAATGGCTTTCGCTCCCCCACAAACCTCATATCTCATACTCTTGGTTCCTTCCGAGACAACACAGCGCTTTTTTGCAACCCGGATCCTCTTCAATCGTCCGATACTAACGGAGGCCAAGCCTTTGAATTCTTTTCTCCACGAGCCCATCGCATCGAGGATACTACCGATGGTCCAGCGGAAGACCTCGTTCCATGTGTCCACGGATCCCCATCATAACCGCTCGATGAGAAGTACTTCGGGAAATGCCATAGGATCTTTGTGTCTACCGACCTCTTTCCCCGTCGCTATATGCGATTTGGTTAACGAGGAATCGGCAAATCGCTAACGTCTATCCGTCGTGATCTCCACCGGCATCCCCTCCTGACTCCGGCGGCCTGTCCTTTTAATCCCGCTATCCAGAGATACTGCCTTAAGGGAGTGATCTCTGTATTTCTCCATCAGGAGTGTTCGTCTTTTTCATTCAAGCGGTACAACGCTTCCAGACAGAGCTGTATATCTTCTTGCGGTTACCAGACCTTGTTGCCTTCTCACAAGTGAATCCCGTGGCCACCAGCGACCATTCCACGGACGAAACACAACATAAATCCCGAGGCCTCTGCTGTGACGCATCCCCATCAGACTCTGTCGATAAACAATATCGACAACATGCCCAATCTCCCGTGCCCAGGTTGAACCCGTCCCACTGTTCTGTTCGAGCTTCTATTTCGAGCAGATCGTCCGTCATACCGCAACTGAGCGTCATACGAAGCTTCTCATAATCAAATGTGGTTCTAATTTTGATAACGTTAACCTTGGTCCTCTTCTGCATTCACCACGGCGGCTTTTGCGAACTTGGTGGTTATTCACTCCCTTGTGAGATCGGCGTGGCGTGGCGTTGAGTGGTCACAGCAGACCAGGAAGGTAGATTTCGTTCAAGCCTTGCCAGCCACTTGACTGCAGGCTACATCACAACGGCCTGCCTCTATATCCACAATTTAAGACACTGCAGTTAACTCCTTTTCACAACTAAGTGTTGACCACTAAGTCATTCAAATCGAATTATCTATCATCATCGCACCTCACTCTAGCAAGCTTGATGCTTACTGTTCGCTACACTCCTGCTGTTCCTTCTCCTACGATCCTTCTGCCGGAAAGTACTCCAGGGGTCTCAGTGGGTATGATTGCTGTCAAGGTTTACGCGTTTGGAGGATTGGCCTTTGTGATCGGCGTCATTGTATGCGGCTTTGGCTGGTGGTTCTGGAAAGTGGTTATCAAGCGACAGGCGAGGGATTTTCCACCAGACCTGGAGAACTATGTGTGTACTTCTATCCCTTTATGGTTTGTTTTTTAAGCGAAGGTCGCCTCCAGGAATCCAGCAGCGCCTTGGTCCCTAGACGATTGCTCAACGACAACCTCACTCCCGCGCCCACAAAAACCTCTCGGGGCAGAAAATCAAGCCTGTCAACAAATCATTCTCCAAAGGGCAAGCGAGTGAGCTGGGCCTCCTCCACTGCCACGCTTGACGCAGATGGTAATGCTTCAATCAAATCTGTGGCTGACGCGGAGAGTAAAAGATTTGACGATGAACGTATCACATTTCCCCGTCCTCCCACCCCAGGGCCTACATCGCCTACTTCATCGTTTCCCTTTTCTCCGACGATCTCCGGTCCAACAACTCCTTTGAATGCCCCGCTCAGCCCCGCTCCAAGAATTCATACACAGACTCCAAGGACGCTGACAAGCATTGAACCTCGGGCACCCCGTGGCCAGATGATGATTGCCACCACGACGCCGGACGTTTGTGAGAGCTGGTCGAAACCTACGCAGTTACAGTGCAATTTCAAGGATTCCGTCTCGCCCTTAGATATACCCACGCACCCGTAAGACTTGTCGTGAACTGTGTTTAAATCATACATTACACGCGCACATAGCACCAGTAGGGCAAGATGATCATTGGCGAGGATGGGTCAGAATTAATGGTTACATAACGTAAAGGCGATAGAACGGCTTGACGGCAGTATATAGATAACAGGTTCAAAGTCAACGTCGGTTCAACGTACACTTATCGTGGATTTTGAGATCAGAGGATGTGTAGACCCAAACTAGCATACAACGTCCACGGAGACCATTCTTTTTTTGCGCCATTGTTGGTTACTATAATCGCGAGGAAGTACCATTTTTTCGCCATATACAACCGTTATTTTTACAGACATGTTACCTTGGACCGGCCTCCAATGGCCTTGCCGTGCCCACAGGATGCTTGCAAATATTCCGACAAATCACCTTAACATCTACAATGGATGTAGATTCAATCTTGACGCAGATTCTTGTAGCGTCTTAACGGCATCATCGCTTTCCTCGGCTCTAAACTGACAGTGACAGCCGGCGGTACGAAAGAAAAGGGGAAGGTCAAATCTCAGGTGTGGGGGATCATCGATCATCTTGAGGGTACCATCCGGCGGTGCGTACTCGGCACCTTATGTCCGTTTATTAACGCGAATCTAGTTTTTTTTTTGCATCCCAAAATTAGAATACGAAGGGTCTCATCACCGCGGACTGGAGGTGAGCAGCAACAGAGACTTCCTTCGACATCGGCGTAAGGGTGGTATAACTACGTCCTTCGCGATTTTAGCGACTTGAAGAGCTGGGTTCTCATCGGCACGAACAGACATCGCAGCCAGCTTGACCAACACTCGCCGAGGAGGTAGAACTTGTGCACTTTTTCGGATAGACATAATCTTACATCGCTCTCGTGGGGGAAAGAAATGATAGTTATATCTAAAATAGCTCTAGAAAATATGTGCATATACCGACAAGCATTGGTAGCAAACGATAGTAACAGTTGTGCTTCCAAGAAAACGAAATCTCAAAGTGTAGAAAGAGCGTTATTTTTGGGAGAAAATTATTTATGCAACTGGAGGCTGCTCCGAAGCTTTCAGCGCCTGGGCGACTAGTTCTGGACGAAGCCATTTCTCCTCAGGCGTGAAATACCAGCTGGCAACTCCAAACACAGTAACAGCGCCAAAGATAACACAGGCCTGATTATGCAAAAAAGGTAGTTGAATTTCACATTTAGCCGGCCAGATAAAACGACTTACGAAGTTGAAGTTTTGTGCATTTACGGGGAAGAAAAATGGTGACAGCATCACCTATGTTAATGAGATGTGAGAATTTCATCATTACGCGAAGAAGTTTGGAAACGTACTGCGACGATTAATCCGTTGAACAATACTGTTACGAAATAGAAAAGTCTTCGGAATCGTCCCAGATAAAAATATGACGACTTGAAGTCGTTCGGTGTCATTGTAAATCTCAGAAGCGCGATTAGGCCGTAGGCGGCAATTGTTGGCACTCCACCTGCAGAAATGAGCGAATAGAAAGCCACTTGACTTGGCAGAATGGTGCACAAAAGGCAGGCAGCGAATATGTAGATAACGGTGACGGCATTTTTGGGTTGCCCTTCGGCGTCAACTTCACCAATCCACTTGGACCCTGGCATAACGCCATCGCGTGCGACTGCATATACTAAGCGAGAGGCAGCAACAATAGCGATACTAGTATTCTGAAGAAGACTTAAGCGTTTCTCAAGTGCGAAATTGACAGCGGGACTGCTCACCAGGATCAGACCAAAGACGGCAATGATTGTCATAAAAATGCTGCTTTTCTTTCCTAGAGCCATCGCGTAGATTTGCACAAAAGGTTGTGGCGCGTCAAGGGCAAAGAGTGTGTCAAGGTTGGGCGTGCAAAACAAGAAGAGGATGGTGGTAACGAATCCCAATACTCCTGTAGCGACGGCACTTGAAAGGATGCCCTTGCCAGCGACGATTCTTCAAAAAGAAAATCGCTTCAGTATACAGAGCGGAAATAGAGCTCAACGACAATGAAATACCTAGCATTCTTCGTTTCCTCGGCAATGTGGCCCGATGCGTCAAAGCCAGTCATGGTTCCGGCAGTGAACAAGCTGAGAAGGAACGTCAAAACAACAACACCAACGAGAAATGAAAGCTTACAAAGACAGAATCCAATTCCATCCAGCCGGAGCGCCGGTTCCATTATCTGAAGAAAGATTATCAGGGATAAGGGTGTGGACAACACAGCAGTTGCTGGAACGTACAAGTTTGTGTAAAAACGTCCTTGGCTGAGCGGAAGCCGTAGGTCTTCGATACTCCAATGGGGAGCCAGATGACGCAGAGGAAGAAATCGAGCATCATGAGGAAGACTGAAAATTTGAAAATAGCAGAATAGAGTCTGGGAGGCAAGTAGTTGATCACGATAGAAAGGACGAGCAGCCCTTCAGAGATGGCCCAAATTAATGCTCGCCATTTAATGTTGTCGTTGCTGACTCCCCCAGGAAAATCCACTTCCCAGACTGCCAGCTGAGAAACAATATAATTTGCAGTCGTCTGGGGAAAACAGCTTGAGATTGGGTGTGTAAAAAAAATCTCAGATGTCCATACCTGGCAATTGCCTGCAACGAAAGTCATCCAAGCAGTGCAAGCCCACCAGGCAACGATGAATCCGAAGAACCTCGCATATTTGGGACCCGCACTTTCTGCACTCCAAATGTATATGGAGCCGCTCAACGGCAGTGCAGAGCAAATTTCCGCAAGGACCCATGCTGTAATACTCATGAAGACGAGGGTGATCAAATAAGACGACCTATATGGAGCTCAGCAAAGGGCCTTCATTGACCGTGAAGGAAGCTTATACCAAATAGCAGCTGGACCGCCAGCCAAGAGGCCCAAGAAAAGTGCGGATCTGAGGACTACAATGAGCTCAGAACGTCATCAAATAGGGACAGAATGACGGACCGGACGCCGCCGATAAAATTCAAAGCGCAAAAACTTGCGGCAAAACTTTCGACAAGATGCCAGCTTCGATGGAGTTGCTGCAGGACGAAAAGCGACAGGTTACCATGGTAGATAGAAATCAGAGACCATTGCAAAGTCACGGCGACATACTTGTTTATAGCCAAGACTTTGCTGGAAAATTCAAGTGTTAGTTCGTGCAAATGGATAGCCCCCAAAAAGGAAGGGAAAGAAACATGGTGACACTGGGGCTTCCCTACGCAGGTATAAGCGCTGATCAGGTTCTAGCGGTATAATCTCAATCCTCACGCCTTCTGCTTCATACTGCTCTCATGTGGAATTCACCAATTCGAGGAATATGAAGATAGAGGGCGTGAAGGATACCCGCAGCCATTCCAGTTTATCACCAGAGTTTGACGTTACCAGTTCGCGCCCCATGCAGAGTAGGTTCTCCCAGCGCACGACCAAATATTACCATCTGGAGCTCATCTTGGTCGACGCTTTCTACTTCTTCTTCAACACGGTCCTTGATATGCTTGGAGTCTGCAGAGGATTCCATTTGAAAAGAAGAAATGGGGGGTAAGGGGCAAGCGTTGGAGGAAACCGGGCGAAAACTTTCATCTTAAGTACAAGCGGGTACAGATTGCTTGGTAAGCTGATAAATTAAAAGATAGGGGACAAAAGTAAAAAAATAAACCCCTGTAAGTATGTACCTTTCCTGATGTTCAGGGGATATTGAAACGCTGAAAAAATTGTCAGCATCGCTCGGGGGAAGTCTCAATGCATTCTACACACCGGTTTCAGGGCACGAATGAGGAGCCACTCTTCGTTCGATACGTCAGCTTTGAACGTAGTCTGGTGATCGTGGATCAGGTGGTGTAAATCATTCTATGGCTCTCTCACCTTGAGAACGTCGATACTTTGCCGTGTAATATGACTGAGAAGTTCATCCTTCTCGTCGAAATGGCGTCCAAACATCTTCGCAGATTGATATACAGCATGCTCAATCTTGACCGCTACACCTCCTCCAGCTTGTGATTTTTTGACAATCTAAGGAACAGTCAATCTCAAAGTGCTTGTTGCCCAACCAGTTACGTACGTCCTGGTTCTTGTGGTTGATTTCCAGTGATGTTCTATAAAAAACAGGGTCAGAGGCACCATAAAGCAAGAGATGGACTGACATTTTTCCGAGATCAATAATGTCTTTTTTGCCTGTCACAGGATCAATCTTTACAACAGCCAAGGGCGTGCCAACCCTCAGGGTTCCGTCGACAATATCGACTCCAAGAATAATCGGATCCCGTTTACAGAAAGTGGCTATGATTTTCAATCGACAGGGCCACACAGCTTGGGGGGCGGCATCTCTCCTTTTGGCTTCGGTGATTTCTTGGTTGTAGGCCTTGAAAGAGTCAAAAAGATGATAAATAATGTCGGCTGTACGGATGTTAATGATGGAGTATGACACAATGCAAAACATATTATACCTTTAAACAGTCGGATTCCCATCTCCTCTGCCAGCCGTTCTGCTTCTTTATCAATAGGGACATCAAAACAGAGAATACAAGCAAGTTCTTTCGCTTTTTCCAGCATGGTACCCGCCCGCATGACATCCCGCTTGTACACGGGTCCGATGTTGATACCCGAGACAGGGATTTTGCTCGTCTTCAAAAAGTCTAGGAGAGCCTCCAATGACCCAAGCGTAGAAGCTTGAACACAAACACCACGACCAGATTTGTCGATGTTGTTCAGGAGAGAAGTCAAATCTGACATAACCTCTTCCTTGAGATCTTCTTCGTCGTCGTCAGGTCCGACCACAAGCAGGCGCGAGCCAGCTATAGCCTTCTCCAGATCCGGAGCCGTGACCTTGACACCCAATGCTGCCTTGACTTCTTTGTGGTGGACATACGCAGACTGTCGATATTTGTCAGCAATATAGTAAAAAGCAAAAGTGTGTGCCGACCTTGATTCGCAGCTCTCGAAGTGGCTGAGGGGTTAGCAGAGCCCGAACTTGTGTTACAATTGGGCCATTGAGTCCACAAACAACGATTCTGTCTCCCTCACGCAAAATACCATTCGAAAGAACGACGTCAATCGTCGTACCCAAGCCTTCGATAACTTTGACCTCGAGAACAGTGCACTCGAGCTCAGACAAGTACATGAGTCGGTCGCTCATCCGCTGCTGAGTGAGGTTGACGAGAAGCATGATCATGTCGGGAACTCCCTCTCCCGTGATCGCTGACGTCGGAACCAATGAAACATTGCGCGCGAAATGTTTGTTTTCGTAGTACAGACAGGAGTTTAGACCTTCTTCCGCGAACGCGAGGATGGTTTTCGCAACACGGTCCTCAAACTCCCGCTGGACCGAACGGCTCTGCTTCTCCAGGGACTCGCGGAAAGCACCATCAGGTGTAGGAGTCCATCCGTATATGCGATCAATCTATAAAAACCAACATGAGCAGTAGTCGCACCGAGGATATCCTAGATCGACCTTATTAAGAGCAACAATAAAAGGCGTCTTCCTATCCCTCAGTAAACGCAGGGATTCCAATGTTTGGGCTTCCAGTCCGTGCATGATATCGACAACGAGAATAGCAATGTTACACAACGAGCTACCGCGAGAACGAAGATTTGTAAAGGATTCGTGACCGGGCGTATCGATGACCAATAGTCCAGGAATTTTGTACTCCTGTTGTCCCTCCTGTAGCTTCGTGTCAGATGACAGAGTCAACCAACGAATTCAGGAATGTACCTTGTTCAGAACTGCGGTTTTTGTCTTAATCGCATCGACTGGGAAATAGGTGGCTCCGATTTGTTGGGTGATTCCACCAGCTTCCCCTTCTTGGACATTAGTTTGACGAATCTGATCAGAGATTAGCCAGAGCTGTGTAGAAAAGATGCGGTTCTACCTTGTCCAGCAATTTAGTCTTGCCAGTATCAACATGTCCAAGAATACAACAAATGGGGCTTCGCAAATCGTCCTTACTCCGCGCAGCCAAAGCCAATTCATGTGCCTTAGCACGCCGCTCAGCAGCCTCGGCTTTTCGTTGAGCTGCCATCTTCTGAGCACTGGTCAACTCCTCATCCGAAGAAGATTCATCTTCGGAATCATCTTCAGAGTCGCTGTCCTCCGAATCTCCGGAGTCATTCTCTGATTCAAGGCCGGACGACGACGCTTCCTCTCCCTCTTTAGAGGGGGGTTTCACAGCGGCTACTTTTGAGATTACGGACTTCGGAGCACCTTTGACTGGTGGTTGAACTTTTGGTGTCGTGGGAGGAGGCTTTGGTTTATCGTGAATCGGCTTAGTAGATGGGGCTGAAAAAAAACTCGATTACGCCTCGGTCAAAGAGACCTTTTGAAAAGCTGCCCACCTTTAACATCCAATTTCTCACTGGGCTTGGCTGGTTCGGGAGAAGCCTCTTCCTCGTCACTTGAGGCATCCCAGGAATCTTTGACTCCCGCGGCTTTCGTTTCTTCGTCGCTGCTCGCCTCCCAGTCGGACTTTAGGTCTTCATCAGCGTTTGGTTTCACTTCCTCTGCGACTGGTAATGTGGGCGAGGCAAGCTCTGGCGACCGAGGTCTCGATTCTGGAGCGGGAGATGCATCTTTTGCACCTGAACCTTTCTTTTTACGATTTCCGTAAACAACCTTCTTTGGTGCCGGCGGACCATTCTCTGATTGTTGCTGTAAACCCTCAATCTGTACCCCAGAAGCCAAAAGAGCTTGTTTGCGAATTTCGGCCATCTGTTTTTCTTCTCTTTGCTTCTTCGTAAGTAGGCGCCCCTCCTTCTTCGCTAGTTCACGTTTCGCCTGTGTAAAGTATGGGCAAACCTAGTGTCACTGGCTTCACGGGAAATACTGACTTTTTCTTTCTCTTTTCTACGCTGCTTTTCTTCTTCTTTTTTGCGCTCCTCTGCTTCCAACCTCCTCTCCTCCTCCTCAATCCGCTTCCTCTCTTCCTCTGCCAAGCGTCGCGCCTCTTCCTCTAATCTTTTCTTTTCTTCCATTATGGCCTTAAGCGCGCTGATGGCCCCCTTTTTCTTTCCAGCAGCAGGTGCCGGCGCAGGGGCTGGGGCAGGCTGGTCGTCTTTCTTCCCCTTCTTCTTCTTCTTTTTCTTGGCATCCGCCTTCCCCCCCGCAGCTTCCTCGCCTTCCTCCTCATCCTTTTCGTCTGCTTTCGCAGGCTCAACAGCAGCAGCGGGGGGCGGAGCAGCTGACTCGACTCCTTCGACGGCTTTTTTTGCAGCTGCCTGTGCTTTCTTTTTGGCCTGATAGATGTTAGGAGAAATTATCGTGATTTTATTCTCGAGCATTCACTAACCTTTTCTCTTTCCTTCTTCAGCTTTTCCTTCTCCTTCTTCGAGAGTACCTTTGTCCCAGGCTCATCTATATCATCACCAACATCGTCGTCGTTTTTTTCAGGGACAGCCGGCGGAGCTTCAGAAGTGGCCGGTGCTTCAGCTTATGTGTAGAATGGGTTCACTCCAATTAGATATTTTACCCACTAACCTGTTGGTTTTTCCTCCTCTTCCTCCTCCTCTTCGGGCCCTGCCTTGCCTTTCTTTCCTTTGCCCTTTTTATCTTTCTTCTTCTCTTTAACTGGACCCCATTCTTCATCCGCCATATCCTCAGCTGTAACTTGTTGCGCTTGTTTTGAAATCGTAGGAGCCGCCTCGTCTGTGTCCGCCGTATCAACGAGTCCATTAACAGTTTCAGAAGTCTTGTTTTTTTGCTTATCTTTCCTGGATTTTGCGGTAGAAGCTTTGATTACAGACTAATTAAAAATGAACAAGATCTCATTCCAACATGTTGTCTCTCATACGCACCATAAGACCGCCAAAATCCTCATCATCCACTTCTGCAGGCGTGTTATCGGCCATGCCCAAGGAAGAAAATCCCGAGAAGCCTAGTCTGGATTGTTTTTCAAAGGTTTCCTCAACATCGTCGGGAGCCGATGCTAGTTTTTGAGGTTCAACCGTTTCACCAGCCTTATCCCTATAGATCCGTGATATATTGTGAGTGCGAGGGTTGTCAATAAAATTGAACAGACCAGAAGTCGTCATCCCCCTTCTTTCCCTTCTTTCCTTTGTTTTTGGGCGGCATCGATGATTTTGAAATGACAAGTAGAAGCGACGGTTCCGGTGACTAAATTCAGC
>Ga0307507_10010049_pt1 | contig 12374 bp, 10 predicted proteins | sample 7_EM_MG_FD_207223 | JGI IMG/M metagenome (GOLD analysis project Ga0307507, IMG submission 207223) | Populus trichocarpa ectomycorrhiza microbial communities from riparian zone in the Pacific Northwest, United States - 7_EM | ecosystem: Host-associated > Plants > Roots > Unclassified | place... | reverse complement strand
AACCCCTCCCCCCTCCCCCTCAGTGCCATAGATTCCATGAATTATAGTACGGGGACAATGGCCTCCCAAGCCCACAAGCAATGACCCATGATAACCTACCAGTAATCCAACCCATCAACGGTGAAATGCCACCGTCCAATCATTCACATAGTCTTCGACAGATGTAAGAAATCCCTGCCCTCCTCGGGGGCCAGGTCGTTTCGGGGTAAAATAAAAATAGAAAGAGAGAGGGGGGGAAGAGTGACAAGAATTTCCCGTCTGGGATTTGCCATAATCATAGCTAGTGATCGGATATGATCCAGATGACAACGTACGCATCGTCCTGCTCAAACTTGCAAGAAAGGAAATTACTCACTTCCCTAGCTAGCATGATCGACACCCCACAGCACCCACTATGATAGCCCGTTCCACCCAATATCTCGAAAGAGAGTTGCGCTGTTCGTGGCTAGTCTCGAGCCTGTAGCCTTAATAACACCAATCATCCCTAGATAATTTGGGGATCTCTCTTTCTCTCAGGAGACTTTCTCTTGTATTTTCCTTTACTTTCCATTTTTCTTCCACCCCAAAGTCTAAGATGATTATTGACTCGGGTTCTTTCCCTTTCTTCCGTTCTTCCCCTTTCATTCTTTTGCCCATTCCGGTCCCCGTTTCGGCGTATCATTCCTTGTTGCTGGGAGGTGGTAGGTAAGTAGGAGATGGGTAGAAGGAAGGAAGAAAAGAAAGAAGGAAGTGCAAGAGATCTGACTTAAATAGATCTATATTTTTATGTTTGTCCTTTCCATTGTGTAATATGTGTCGTAAGATCCCGGCTACGAATTAGAAATCTTGCTGTGAGGTCAAGTGATTTTCTGATTATTTTTTTTCCCGGGATAGTAGAGTAGGGTATTGATCGACCCACCGTGATGGCGATGGTATATATCACCGGCAATTTAATCCCAAGATCATGTAAGGAGTACTCGAGTACTCTGCAAAGAGGATCTAATCTGTCTCTAAAAAAAATTAAAAAAGAGTATATAATTATCATCTCTTGCTCGAAACATTGCACCCTACTCCGGGAACTCAACCACAATAAAACATTCTCTCCTCACACCCTCAGCGCCGTAACCTACCTTCTAAATTTTCGAGAAAGTGAGTCAGCATTCTCGAGTTTAAACGAATAAAATCTCCTTTCCGCCCCGTAGGTCACTTCCCGAAGTGTTAGTAACTCTCTTCCGATCTACCGGTATTCACATCTCTCTCTCTCTCTCTCTCTCTCTCTCTCTCTCTCTCTGGCTGGACTAGATCTCCTACAGTGGTACGGTGCCATTTATATCACCAAAATCACCCACCCCCTCGGCACCGGAAGACACCCTTCATTCCCGTTTCTCGCTGGTGCTCAAGTTGGTATTGCCATGTTTGAAGGAAAACTTAACTTTGATCTTCACCACCCTCTAAAGCTCGAGAACATCGCCAACTCACCCTCTATAGAAACTACAGTACGGTATTACTGTACACACCACACACACACACCAACAGACTCAAACCCCCACGTTTCCGCAGCAGGTATTAAGAGACGACATAAACGCAAGTAAGGTCGATCGAGGAGGTAAATAACGCTCTCGTCTACCGAATTTACTATTCCCCTTCCTTCTAGAGCCTTGGAAAAACCGTCACTTTGGGAGAGTTGGGGTGCGGGCCCGGAAAATTATCGTAAGCCTACAAGGCAAACCAGGGATGACGGTTGCCCCCACCCGTGACTAATATTTGCCCGCTATGTGTAGTACATACCTCAGGACTCCCCCATCATACTCCCCCTTCGTACACCCAGATTCGTTAAATCACGACCCTAATATTCCATCAGTCAGCAGTGGCCTGATAATCATGCATTCTCACCCGCCATTCTTTCCCCAGAAATTCCCCAAATAGGTTAGCTAAGATAACGCTCTAGTCCGATACTGTACTCGTACGTATCCATCCATCCATTAAATCCCATGCATGCTTTAGCTGAGAAGGTGCAATTACTGTATGGTAAGCATCCCGCTTACTGTCCCATGTGAAGGGCAGAGCTTACCGCAACAATATATAACTCGATTTCAACTATGATAACACGATACCACTCCACACAATTCCCAAGCCTTACAAAAACCCACTCATTATACTTACCACATCCTATCATACCGGCTAGCCCGCGTAAGCCCCCAAAAGAAATATCCACTCCGAGAATTTCACAGGGCAGCCAAACGTTCGCAATATAATATGCTCGAGTACACGACACCCACACACATTCATCCCCTGTTCAACAACCCCCACTGCAAAACCAGGTTGAACCAACCAACCACACAAAGGATAAGCTTTCCTCCCACTGCAACCCATATCCAAAAACCTGGACTCGGAACAGCCCCACGCGATGATCACCCTCTGCATCAAGCAAACACCGGTATATGCAAACCCTGTTCATAAAAAACCGCCGATCCACTAGCTTTTGCAACACACCCAGGCTACGGTCAGCATTAAGTGCAGCCGCAGTAACCGCACTGGAAGGTGACTGGTCGGATATCAGCGGCAGGTCGGCAACCTATGTGCGGGTGACAATCCATGACGACGAGGGGGAGAAAGGTGTCATACGAGTGAGCCATGGGAATGCATAAGACGCTCACGAAGTGAAACTAAAAACAAAGTAAACTCCTAGGAGTCCTTGGCGAGTAAGCTGTCAGGCTATTGTTAGATGGTTAAGTTACCGTATCTGCGTGCGCTGCGCTCCCCATAACCATTGCCAAATACCCGCTACCGGTATATCAACCGCAGCTCAGGCGCCGGCCCCCCACTCTCAACTTTTGCTTCTTCATCCCCCTGTGTGGGCCCGGAACGAGTGCTATCGTAGTACGGTATATTAATCTATTCAAAAGAAAAAGAAAATAAACAGAACCACAAGCAGTGATATGATACCTCAGCAAGTCTCAAGCCGAGCACGGACCGCAGCGCAGCTTTGTTCCTTAGCAATGTTCCATGTTAGGCAAAGATGCCATGTAGAGCATGCTTGTATACCTGCCAGATTCAGCCTCAAGAGCCGAATGGCTACCTCAGGTTATCGTGTAAAAGGAGAAAAAAGAAAGTAGAAAGAAAAGAATCGCTAGTATGTTATTCCTTTGGTTTCCGAGCCAATGGGGAGTGCTCGAGTAGAGTAGGCTAGTGTGCCGATAGCGGAAGAGTAAGAGCGGGAGAAAATGGGAAAATGAAGAGCTGAAGGGTTTGAGGTGAATTTTTGCTTTTGACGGACATGGAGGGTGGATTTTCTCCATGGGCAGTGCCGCCCAAGGGAGATAGAGGAGTAGATGTTGATTTTTCCCGCAGAACTCGTGGTGAGGTATAGGCAGGACAGCGAAGCCCTAAATCGGTCTGAAAATCGTTCGCCTCATTGAGTGCAGAGACAAGAACTCGTCCACGATGGTATATCATCATAGATATCTAAGTAGGACTTTCGCACAAGTTTGGAGCTTGTATTGGCGGATGCACGATGAGAAGTATGGGCTTCGCATTCGAGCCGCACACCGTACTCGTACTCGAGTGACGAACTGACGGCGATGCAGATTCCACCACCCCACGAATTCAGAATGCAAGGGTAGAAGCCACCTGTCTCATACCGGTAAGCCCATATCCTGGGACCGGCAAGATACCACACCTCCAAGCGTGGGGGATACCCATTGCGAGTGTGTATCAACCATTCGCATCCCGTAAGATCTCTCAGAATTCGCTATTAGAATATCAGCGGAAATCACCGCATCAACCCACGATAGGCTTAGTTTGACAGGTCAGCAGAACTGCGAATACCAGTTAATGAGATCCAATACGCCCGGAAGGTTCAGGCTATACCGTGTCAGGGAGCACTAATCCCCCTCGGGAGCCTTCGTCATTGAAACCGGAGATGAGAGGCCTGGCTGTGATAGCGAATCACAAAAGATCTTACAATACCTCGGCCGGTCAAACAAAGCATAATTTTTACGTACGTATATATAAAACGCTTTTATAAATGCAGACAGCCCCCAGGGTAGCCCTTTTAATCTTTTCCTTCCGAATAGTCATCACCCTCAACCAACAATGAATGCGCCGGGCATCTCCGAGAGAAAGCGTAGTCATATCATAGGCTCTCACTCGTTGTAACTGGAATCCATATCAAGCTTGACCACACCGTACGCCCCCTCTCGTCTTAGAGGTGGCCGTTTACAGCCAGAATCACCGATCTTCAAAGATGGCCGCATGGAAGCCACAAGGGGCGGGGCATGCAAAAGGCATGTGTGCATCTTCGGTAGATTGTAGGAAGGCTGCATGGTTAAGCTAATTGGCACAGACGGCCTCCCGAGCAGCCAGACACACACCAGGCACTTCCACAGTAGTAAAAGGCTGTTTGGGTCCTGAGGGGAACTTCTCCTCGGGGATTCTTTAGAAACGACGCTTTTCTGCTCTGGAACCGTACTATCCTTCCGAGTTCATTTCTGTTTTATGTGCAGGGGATCGCGGTTTTGATAGGCCCCACATGCTCCGCAATCGCTCCGAATCCTGGTTCCGTTACCCCCACCAACCCATCACGGAATTGGCCTGGCGATCTGAACCACACGTTTCACACATTGTGACGTTCAAGCCTGTGATACAGGCTCTCAAGCGCAGCCCAACTCAAGCAGCATCCGCTAAATCACAAATGACACGATATTCGAGCAGCGCGTCTGAAACCTCCCACCTACAAACCGAAGGACAATCTAAGGTCGCTACATAGACCTTATCTCCACATAGCTATGATCATATCACATGAACATGCCATGGCGCATGCTCCCCAGCAGCTGAACACCATATCCAATCCGATCGATCTAAGGTACATTCGGGTGTTGGAAGAAGGGCTGGACTGGCCACCCGGTTCGCCAGTTGGATTGAGATATGGTCCGGCCCGGCCCACTTCAGGATACCTTCGATAAGAAAATGGGACAACTGATATGACGAGTAGATAGCGAGAAAATGGTCAAGGCGGACCCTCACTGATCGCATATGCCTGCCAGGGACCCCTTTGAGCTCGCCCTACGCATCCTGCCAGCCACCAACCCTACTTTGATTTCCTAGATGCTGCGTCAGTTGGATTTTGGTTAAAAATGAAAAGAAATAAATAAATATCGGTATTCAGAGCGCCAGTGTCAGCTAAAGGATTCGCCTTTCACAGTTGAATTGAGACGTCAGCGCGGCTCTTCTAACTTCTGCATCCTTCCGAGCCCGCTATGAATCACCCTGAGGGTTCCTGAATACCCGAAGCTTAGATGATAAAAGATGTTGACAAGATCGGCTTTCAACAAGGCCATTGAGATCGGGACTGGTGCAAAAAGACAGGGAAAGACGTTAAGATGAATTGGCCGCACTCCAACTGTATTTGGAATGTACAGCCTTTCGTTCCCTAGTGCCATCTTTATTTGAACCATAAGACGGCCCTGAGGCAGTAACTAGGAGTTCCTTTTCACTATCGAAAGTCAGTTATGTAGGAAAGGGAGGCTCGCTTACCAATAAACAGTTATCCCCGGTACAGGTTCCAGGTGGCACGAGGAGTTGCTTGGGATATGCACCATGAGACATCACTCGTAATAATTTCCTTTCTCCACATGCTGCGGGACTCCCACCCCAACTCTAGCCTTCTCGGCTCCTCTTCGGGGCCAGGCTTTAATTGATCTTGCCCTTCGCCGAGGAGATTCAGTGAGGCTGCGAATCAAGCTCAAGGATGAGTACGAATGAAGAGACTTTATGATCGTCCCGAAGAGCCCTCGCTTTTTCTCGCCCTCCACTCCCTCATCCTCTCGTTTAGCCCTATAGAAACCTCTCTGCTCTTCCGATAAGGTTTCATCTCTCCTGGTAGCAATTGCGCATCCCGCAATGAGTTTTTTCCGCCTTATACCCTCTGTACTCCCCTCAATATCTCTGGTATGCAATCCCCGCAGACCGTCTACCAATACGGGACTTTTCCACAGGTCCTGGTTAGCCGTTCCTGTTTCCCTCTCGCTGCTCATCGAACCGCAGAAGTGGGCTCCTTCAAGACTGGAGCATATCACAGGGGAGTGTGGTAACAGGCTCCCACCGAGGCAAGGGCTTTCTTAGAGCGTTGAGCGTCAGAGAGTGAGTGCAAAAGCGAACAAAGAAAAGCAAAAAAAAAAAAAGACAAGATGTAAGTGAGAGGATAGCACAAGGGAACAGGTGTTGTTCAGCAGCACTCCCGTGTTTCTTTTTATTGTCTGCCAATATTTATGTATGCAATTGTTGATCAATATAGCAAGACTGCTGTCTGTAGAGCATGGCCCATGAGGTATAGTTCCATACCGAGGCATCTGACGTGATACACCGGATCCCGCGAAGCAAGACAGTAACTTACCTAGCAATGCGTCAAACAATCACTCTTGGGAAAAGAAAGAAAGGAAAAAGGAAAGGTCCATAGTTTCAGGACGATTAGACAAGAAGACCACAAACTACCACACATACCCAGCAAAGAACCAGAGCCATCCGATCTGATCTTTACCTTTTGTGCCAACCAGGCCGTCGGTCCCCCCCTCCACAGATCGTACCATAGGATGGATAAGGTACCACCAATAACGTGAAGAAGAAAAAAAACCCCTCCAAACAAACGGTAGGGTCTCTGTGTCTCAGGGAAGCGGGGGCTGCTCAGCCCTGGCTCCAGATCCACCCAGCCCAATTCAAAATCATTCCCCTCTTCCCTTCCCCTCCCTTCCGCCAGCTTACTCGTTGTACGATACCCTCCAATAGGTGAAAAAGCAAACCACCATAATATTATGATACAATACCGCACCCCTACCTTTATCACCAAACACAACCAGATCTGTAAGTATGGTAATTTAAGGAATTAGGGTTTATCTTGCCCAGGACCGGCTTATTCGGGAACTCAACTACTGTTAATCGTCGTCGACGCAGTTTAGTTCGTCTCATCAGTCCATTCGTTTGGTGAATACTTAGCTCTCCCTACTCTATGCACCTCCTGGCCCTCACCTACTCAACCCTTCATTAGCCAAGAGAGGAAATAAAGGCTGCGCAGGGTGGCCAAACAAATATTGTCTCCCATATCGAGAGTCTTCTATAGATAAAATAGGGCGTAGGAGTAGATAGGGTTGTTGGTTGGAGAGGTCATTGTATGATATATATGCAAGTTAACTTGGTGGGCCGGCGGTAAATTGACGGAAACTGTGCTCGAGTACAGCAAATCTAGCTTGTCGTACGCTGCTAGCTGGAGAATAGGAGAGGTGTTGTAAGTTTATGAGGGGTTTTGTTTGGATTTTTCCGGTCCGGTTGAAGTGTTTGTTCTTTCAGCTAACAAATTTTCGGTACTTTGATAGGCTAACTAGGTAAGTACTGTAATTTGTTTATGGTACTAGTTTTTCTTTTTCCTTTCTTTCCTTTCTTTTCCTTTCCTTCTCTTTTACTCTCCCTCTTTTCTCGCTTCTCCTTTTCTCCTCTTCCTTCCCTACTATTAGGAACGAGTCACTCCCTTTTCTCTTCATGTGATGTGCTATGATCGCCCACTAACAGGGATCAAGTCGCGTGGAATCACCTTCAAGCATCAAGATTCAAACTAATGCACTGAGGCCAACCCTTTCTCATACTGGCACTGTGTGAGGGAAAAAGAAAGCCGTCAAGAAAAAGAAAAAGAAAAAGAAAAAGAAAAGAAAAGAAAAGAAAAGAAAAGAAAAGAAACGATCACTAAAAAAAGTTTGCCGTCATTCAATGGTCATGATTTGCTCCCTTTATTATAAAGTACATGACGGAAAGCCCTAAGAAAATCGGCACTTTGATGGTGGTGCATATGAGTTTCTTCAGCTCAATTGCGCACTCCTAGTACCGTACCCCTGGTATGGAAATGATATTACGCTAGAGGGGAAAATTTTCGCAAAAAAAAATTACAGTTAAAAATCAAACTCGATAGACTATTGTTCCAGCAAACCAATCCTTTCATACTAGCTGACGGTAGAGTACAATCTCAGATTGCTTAAAGTAGCGTCTAGCATCTGTGTCCCACCCAGTTAGTCAGTTGCATCCCTTAGCCACATCCATCCCAACAACCAAAATCTCGGCACATGTCCGGATATTGGCAAACAAGCCCCCACGACCAAGGGGATATGTGGAGCCGAAGTGTTACAAACGAGAACAATAGGCCGGCAAGCCATGATCTTTGGGAGAAAAGAAAAAAAAAATGAAAATGAAAACGAAAAAACGAAAAAAGATGTACCTTCATCAATCAATACCAGACTCAAGTAGTAACGGGTTGAGTATTTTTTGTTGACCTCGCGAAATGTGGGTGTCAGATCGAAGCCACCAAGGAAAAGGCGGATAGGAATGGTCTCGCCTATTGCTCATATCGTAAGCGGTCAGAGAAGCAGTCTGAGGTAAAAGCCTTAAGCAGCAGGTGATGAGTCGCCTAAGTAGGTAACTGAATACGTACCTCGAGAGGGAGATCCGTCCATAATCTACACAAATCAGTTAGATGTTACCGAGTAATTATCTCCTTCGTGTGCAGGAAACCCACCTCAAATCTGACAAGGGTCTCGCTTTCATTGTACTGATTGGGGGCAGTTCCAGTGGTCTCTCGGCGAATAATTGATAGTTCCATGTGCTTGATCTTGAGCCGTACCAAAAGGAAATAAATCCGGCCGACAATGACATCTTTGAGATGGTATTTGGACTTTGAGTACTCAAACTCGATATGCAAACAATCCTCGATGCCGACGTCCATCTTGATTGAACTGTTGCTCTCCGGTGGCATGCGGTAAGAATATACCCATATGTCCTTCTCACGGATCACATCGGCCATCCTCCGCGAAACCGTAACTCTAACGAAGTACCGAAGCTTAACATTGATGCCGTTATACGACTCGTACTGCTTTTCGACATTCTTAAACTCAAATTCGAAGGTTTGCGGATGCTGGAGATCGCCGGGGGCAGCCAATTCTTGACCAAGAGAAAGAAACTCGTAATGGTTCCCACGATCGTAGAACATCTCTGAAATGCAAGAAAAGCAAACACACAATATTCAGCATAACTTCAATCACAGTGTTCGACAGCCTAATCCTGCTATGCTGCCAGGCAAACACACAAGTTTCGCATATTCGATCGAAGGACAGCCAACCTATTGTCCCAATGAATTGCACCTTGATCCCGGTATGCTCCAGACGCTTTCCATCCTTTGGCCTAATGGTGACAGCCCCCTTTACAGATTCTCCATCCGAATAAAGTGGACATTTTTCCCGTCTGTTCTTGTCGAGTTTCACATCCACCATCTGCCGTTTTTCATCAAAGTCCTCCAGCCGGATGTCGATATCCAGCGGGGTAGAGAAGAAGTACGACATTGCAAGGGCAATTCAGGTCCGCTGGTACAGACTGGTATCAATCTGGGAGGAGAAAGTGGCGTCGTTGAGGCAAAAGCCGGTGAGTGTCGGGTGGCGAGAATTGATGGATGGAGTGATTGCTGTTTGTTGCGCACGAGAAACGATTTCAAGTCGGAACGGCTACGCGTAGATGCGATGTCGTGGGTTGCCTGCCTGTGTTGCCCTGATCAGGAAGATTTAACTGTAAATAGATTGCCCAAACGGGAAGGCCTCGTAACAACGGTTAATTCATGCTTTCCAGGTAATAGGGCCAAAAATGTATGATAATAACTCAATGAATGACGCTTCCAAGAAAATTACTCCGTACTTAGTATAAATTTATGATATTATCCATACAAATGGGAAGTTTCCCTACAAGCTAAACGAGCTTAGGACTATGACCAACACGTTGCAGGCACTGTAATCCAGAAATCCCACCGGTTATCCGCCCTCCACAGCGCTTCTGGCGACTATCTGACCAGACCCCGCACATCCCTGCCCCCGATCGTTGATGTGTTGATGCCTGATGGATTTCCTGCTACTACCCCGGTTGACGTCATTTACTCAGGGTCCAGCCCACTGAAAATTCACCCACCCGAGTGGTCGGCGGAATCATGGGAGATCTGAAAGTACAGCACGAGTACTATACTTTTTTCAAGAACGGATAATAATAATAAAAGGAAAAAGAGAGGGGATTAAAAAAAACCCAACTTCAGAAAGTTAAGTAATATAACAAAAAGCAATGGGAAGTGCACTTTTTCCAGCTTCCATGTCTGCCCTGGCCAGTGGGCCCATACTGCGATACACACACATCCTACATACAATACCGGTAGCACATACCTACACCAGTATGGAAGGCCAACTACTGCAGGAAGTCCGGTAGCAATATAAGGCTGGTATGAGCATTTTAGTTAATTCGGGCCTCACTTTTTCTTAGCTGTGCGGGGACCCTTCGCCAAGGATATGGAGCGCTGTAAGAGCTGTGAGCCAAATCGCTCTTGTTCTAACCCCCCACTCCCCGCATTATAATCTACTCCACATAATACTTGAAGCACAACAACATACTTCAGTACGGCGTTTGAGTATGTTTATTCAATGCACCATGTATGATGTATGTACTTCTCTCCACCTCGTGCATAACTCGAGCATATTCGAGTGATGTATTTATGTATGTACGTCTAGACTATTCATTATTACTATCACCCTCCAAGCTGTTGACGTGGGCGACCCTAAAAAAGAAGCGTGGCGCTACTGGGCTGTGTCCTACTCTACCCTACTGTAAAGTACTCATATCGTACTCGAATACATACCGGTAGCTCCGATACGCTTTGCCGCAACCATTACATGAACCGCGAGGGTAAGTTACTCGTGGAAAAGAGCGTCACAAACGAACACAGTTTTGTGCTTTATGTATGCACCCCAGCTTTCCTGCAACGCAGCCGTGTCCAGGCTAAGAAATACCCAGACGGGCGCAGAGACATGACGGGAGACAGGCGGATAAAAACGATAGCACCGGTACGCGAGAACACTTACCGTACCATTGCACATAGATGCTGCAACGCCAATTGGAGAGGAGAGCTGTGAGCGCGAGGAGCGGCGACGGTGGGGATGTGGGTATGGCATGGTAGGGAAGGAAGGGCATAACAATCAATGGGGAGAGAGGGATGGAAGAAAAAAAGGATCCACGAAGATGGTGGGGAGTTGCGGGTGAATTACCGTGACAGAGCTGGGATTTTTTTTCATTTTCATTTTTGCCTCGCCTTGTCCACAAATATCGAGCTCTGTGTTTCGGTGTCCGTATTCATCACCATTTATGTCTCGAAAAACATGTCTTTCTCCGGGGAGCATCACAGGGTCGGGCTTCGCCGGTGCAAGATTCACTGGAAGCCATGTCTCCCTTACTTTTTCTTCCCTTCCCCAACGGTAAGAAAACCGCCATCGAGTTGCCAAACTGGGTCGCAACTCAATTCGTCTGATGTTCAAATCGGCTGCTCACCTTACTTCCAATTACTAAAAGATGATGCTGTGCTGGGAGGTGGAAAACCCCCACTCCAACAGGGATCAGAGGGGCAATCCCACGGTTCCCACCACAAGGCCTCCCTCCATTCTTTAGTCTACTCGAGTACGGTACCCATTCACCACCAATCCTTGGGTCGGAGGACGTGCGCCGTTGTGGTGTCCGGTGTCAGCGACTCAGCTTGTCTCGGGTTTGAACTCTTCTGCTTTGAGAGACCACTGAGTGACCCGGGAGAGAAAATAACTTTGCCAACACGACCGGCGTTAAGCCAAGGAAATTACCAAGGCGCAGGGAAAGGTCCGACTATGGAGTGGAAATCTACTTGCATCATAGAAAATTGAGGCTACAGTTGAACGTGGAGGCGGCTAGTCAATTGTCTTCGTCACTCAACCTACCCGGAGGGGAGGGGAGGAGAGGGGGTTCCTTCTCCCTCTGCCTTGTATGCATTTTTTTATCCTTTACTTTGTATACTTTGTATCTCCCTTGCTTTGGGATGTTCTTTTCTTTTCTCGTCAGTATGATATTTTTCTTCTCATTATCACTCTCGACCTTGTCTTTCTTTCTTTCTTTCTTTTCTTTTCTTTTCTTTCTTTTTTTGGTTTCCCTTCTCTGAGAGTCCATGGCTCCGGTGCCGCCCAATGCCCCACCATTTCCCAGAGCCCCCTCTCTGGACTGGAGTGGTTGCTGCGGGCACCAGAGCGCCAATGACATTATCTCTGCCCACACTTCAACATCTAGACCATTTAGCTGTGGTATGTTGTTGAGGTACTTGTACAAACTCCTCACCAAGTTTAGCATAGATCATGACTGGCAGCTGCTTGCGGCATCCCTCTCAAAAAAGACTCCCCCCTCCTTCGCCCCCCAATCCTTTCTTGTAACAGCCCAACCCCAGTCAAACCCCAACTTTCCTCCCGCGCCATCAGAACCTTCCCTTCCCTGCCCCCACCCCACGCTACACCCTTGTGCCCTATCCCATCCCACACTTA
>Ga0307507_10010048_pt1 | contig 12376 bp, 5 predicted proteins | sample 7_EM_MG_FD_207223 | JGI IMG/M metagenome (GOLD analysis project Ga0307507, IMG submission 207223) | Populus trichocarpa ectomycorrhiza microbial communities from riparian zone in the Pacific Northwest, United States - 7_EM | ecosystem: Host-associated > Plants > Roots > Unclassified | place... | reverse complement strand
AGAGCAATAATTTAAATCAATACCTTTCTTTTTCGACAAATAAAATAAGTTTTGGTTCTTACTTTTTTTCTTTTAATTTTAATTATTTGTTGGAACCATAGTTTTCAGACCCGGCCCGGTTCAAGGCCTGGGTTTCGGGTTTTAACCGGGTCACCGGGTTTTGACCAGGTCACCGGGTCGGTTGGATCAATTCTTTTTTTAAAAAAATCAAAACGACGTCGTTTTAGTAAAAAAAACAAAAGTCAACGGGTTGCAACCGGGTTTTTGACCGGGTCTTGCTGGGTCACACCAAGTTTTTCCTTACCCTATTTTTTTTTCCAACCCGGCCCGGTTCCAGCCCCGGAGCGGCCGGGTCCTGGATCGACCCGCCGAACCGGGCCGGGTTTCAAAACTATGATTGGAATAAAAAGAAAGAACCGATCTTCATATAAGAAAACCGTTAAAGAAAGCAAAAAAACTATAGTATTTTTGGAACATCTATTACTCAGTGAAATACTAAGAAATTTTATAGTAGTTTGGAAATAATTGTTGTAGTTATTCCATATATTATAGACACGAGAATAAGAAGAGAAGAGAGAAAAAATTATTTTTTTAACATACATAGAAATATTCTTTTTTTTTTCAGGATTTGATATGATTTTTTTTGTGTATTTATCTCTCCCACACAGCATTAGATCCATGAAATAAATATTGATAATTAATTCTAAAAAACCATGAAATTCCACATATAAGATCCACTTAAATTAAGCCACGACAATTCAATAAATATATCATGTTAAAACTAGTATTATTTTTATTTTCAAAAAAAATTTCTATTTATATAAATTACTACAATCATATCAATTTTAATATAACTGTTGTGAATTACCATAGTTTTTTCCATAAAAAAAATCACTTGCAAAACAAGAAAACAATCCATTTATGGTTTAAGTATTTGAGTGTTAATATAGTAAATAAACTTATAATGTTGTGTCTATTTGTTGGTTGTAATTTTTTACTAAATCTTTTTATAGTTGAAAAATATTACTTTTGAAAGGAAACAAAACATATAAAAAAAAATTCATTGGCTCAAAAGACAATAAGGTGGCCCACAACAATATTTAACCCTCTAAAAATATTTTTAATTCCAAAAATATTCTCACCCCCTTGATGAAACCACAATAAACCCACCCTCCTTAACTCAACCCAAGAGTTAATATTTAACCAAGGTCAAGTCAAAGGTGACCACTATAAATAAAGGACCATTGTGGCCATTTTCCTCAAAACCCTACTCTATTGGAAGCCTTTTTCAATTAGAGCTTCTCACACTCTCATCTAAACCAAGTCCTATAAAAAAAAATAAGAAAGGAAAAGACTAAAAGAGGGAGGGAGGGAGGGGCAGGCAAGAACGAAAAGGGCCAAAAACCGAAGGGGGTCGAGGCAGCAACCACCTCACCCGTGTTGGCCTCATTGAAACCCCACACCCACAATACAACTTCCACACAAACAAAACCTACGAAATTCTGGTATGTCTCTCCTTCCTTCTATTTTTTTTTCTCTTTAACCCCTAAAGCATTAATCTTTTAGATTTTGAAAACTAGGGTCTCTGTCTGTTCAAAACTTATTTTCTAGCCCCCCATTCTCACAGACTCTCTCTCTCTACTCTCTCTACACGCACAAGACCCATTTGACTCTTTCAAGAGAGAGACAGCGGGACCATAGAATTTTTACAGGCGTTTCAAAACCCTAGATCAGCCCTCAAATTCCCGCCAAAAACCCATCTCCTAAACATGACCTAATTCTAAACTGTGCATGTGATAAATACTGCTAATTAATTATGTAGTTTTTTTGTTTTTTTTATGATAACAAAGAGAACAACTGACCCACTTTTAGGGTTTCGAAACAATGACAGGATGGTCAATGATAGCTAATGATTTTACAAAAAAACCACAAAGAAAGATAGCTCCGGACGGGTTTTGGGTGGATCTTGAGCCGAATTCAAAAGGGTCCGTTTTGAAAAGCGAACTCGATTTCCAGCTCAGGAGCCGTTTCGATAAGTTTCTGGACTCGTTTTTCAAAGAGATTTGCGGGTTAGATAGTTGTTTATGGATTCTACCTCCAATGCTTGGAAATGGGCAGTTTGTAGATTTGCTTAAACTGTTTTTAGCTGTGAGCGAGAAAGGTGGGTATGGTGTTGTTTCTGAAAATGGGTTGTGGGATTTGGTCGCTCAAGAGTTTGGGTTTGGATTGAACCTTGCCCCGACTGTGAAATTGGTTTATATTAAGTACTTAGACTCCTTGGAGAGGTGGTTAGAGAGGCTTCTTGTTGATGGTATAGGATTGAACGCTGAGTTGAGTGATAGGGGGGTTAATGTGGGTGGGGCTTTGATGGAATTAGGGGCGGAGTTTAAAGGGTTGTTATCTGAAATGCCAGAGAATGAGTTTTTGGAATTGAATTCGGAGTTGAATGTGAATGCTGAGGTGGAGTCTTATGAGAGTGAGAAGTTTGCCGAGGATGAAGAATCATTGCATATAGACTCAACTAAGAGTGGTGTTGATTTTGTGGAAGTTGGGGAATCAGGTGATAATGTAGTAAAGAGTTTCATGATGGACGGTTCTTTTTCTAACGAGGATGTAAAAGGCAAGGATGTTGATGAAAATTTGATATCTGATTCAAGGAAAAGTGAGAAAGTGGAAAATGAGGATGAGGTGAAGAGCGTGGTGGTCGTGGAAACTGATGGAGATGAGGAAGGAAATAAGGGTGATAACAGTGAGATTGAGGAACTGGATTTAGCAACTTTTGAGGAATCTGTTTCTAGTCGTAAGAGGAAACGGGATTCCATTTATAGAATGCTGAACTGGGTTACTGAGATTGCAAAAGATCCATGTGATCCCGTGGTTGGATCGTTACCTGAGTGGTCAAAGTGGAAAAGTTACGGGAATGAAGAATGCTGGAAGCAGGTTTTGGTGACCCGGGAATCGTTGTTTCTGAAAAGAAATGCTGATTCAACTTCAAGTGCAGAGGGGTTTGTTAAGCAGGTACCTATCACTTACTGATGTTTCCTGCTATTATTGGTAAAGGTGATTGATAGCATACTGTCTTTCATAGATGGTTCTGTGTATCTACTCTATTTATTCATTGGTTGAAAAACCTTTTCAGGCTACATGTCTGTATGTTTAAATATGGATTTATGATTGTATATAGATCACACACAGACTTTGTTTATCAAAGTATCATTTTTCTTCTGTTACTTTTGCTCATTTCTTCACAGTGCACTGTAATCATTTTCATGACTTCTGAGCATAGTTATTGAATTTTTTGGCCCCGAGCTGCTGTTATACCCAATTGACACTATGCGCGGAATGAATTTACAAGTGCTTCATCTGGTTCTATATAGGGCCTTTTGCAATAATTTTTATTAACTGGTATGTATTTCTAGTGTATTGCATTCAACTAGGGCCAAACAGTTTTACAGGTGATTAAATGTTCTCACCATATGCTACTTGTACCCATTTGACAAGGGAACTCCTAATTTGATTAGTATTTTGGCCCTTGCATCTTTTGAATTTATCACCTGATGGGCTCTGCTAAAAAACAAGATCACTGGTTGTTCATGCTGTGTCTATGTTAAAATTGATTTTAGGTCACAGATGCATGTTTTTGATTGATGGAAATTGCCCTGCTATGGATTGGCCACTGATTGTGATGTCCTCGTCAATTTTAATGCCTTAATTTGCTATTTATATAATGCTTATGTTGATCCCTGCAAATGTTCTTATGTAACTCAGTTTATGTTAATACCATAACAATCCAATTATCTCCAATTTATTACATAATGTAAGTCACAATATATTACCACTTTGTAGAAATATCAGAAGATGCATCCATGTATGTACGATGACCATGCTGGATCTAGTTACAATCTTAGAGAGAGGTTAAAATGTAGAAAGCTTTTTCCTGGGGAAACATCGTCTCAAGCACTTGTTTGCTCACAGTCATCTTCTGCAGCCACCCAAACTGATTCAGATTCTTGCATGGAAGGGGTTTATGATGGTGATTCTTCAACTGAATGTTCAGTGCTTGACCTGCCAATTACAAAGAGAATTCCTGTGGGGCCAGTTTTTCAGGCTGAAGTACCAGAATGGACTGGCATGGCTTCTGAAAGTGACTCAAAGTGGCTTGGGACTCGGGTTTGGCCACTTGAAACTTCAATCAACAAATTTGTTATTGAAAGGGAACCTATCGGTAAGGGAAGGTCAGATTCCTGTGGTTGCCAAGTGCCGAAATCTATCAAATGTGTCAGATTTCACATTACTGAGCGAAGGTCGAGAGTGATGCGTGAACTGGGGAAGGCTTCTAATCAATGGAGATTTGATAAGATGGGTGAAGAAGTAAAACTCTCCTGGTCGGTGGAAGATCAAAAGAAGTTTGGAGCTATAGTGAGGTCAAATCCTCTATCTCTTGATAAGTGTTTTTGGGACGAGATATTCCGATGTTTCCCAAGTAGGAGAAGGGAAGATCTGGTGAGCTATTACTACAATGTATTTCTTTTGCAGCGCAGAGCAAACCAGAATAGGTCCACTCCAGACAGCATCAATAGTGATGATGATGAATCAGAATGTGAATTAGTAAACTATGGCTCTAGGCGTGAGGCAGTCAATTCACCAGGCTCCCTCATATCAGCAAAGAAGCAACATAAATATGTTAAATAGTGTCTGATCAGGTTGATGCCTAACTGAGATATAGAATCTGGCAGTTTCTCTCTCTCTCTCTCTCTCTCAGATTTTTGGCTATTTGGCAATTTTGCATGGCTACCACAGAATTTTCAGTGCTTTTGAAAAGCGGAAGTTTAGCAATTCAAGTCTCTGCTTTAGGGGGTAGCTAGAGGAGAAAATTGATGACAGCTATTGTTGTGGGAGCAGCAAACTGTAAGGGCTCAACCAGCCAAATTGATTTTCAAGTGCTATTGCTTCATTTCTTATGGTTTTTGAGATATACTTCTTGTTCATCCTTATATTTCTACATCGATTTCAGGTATTTTCACTTTGCAAACCCATTTTCTTTTTAAGCTGTTTGATGATAAGGCTGGCTTCAATAGGAACATTAGGAATACCGTGAAATATCAACTCGGTAGTTAGATGGAGATGAATAGAAGAAAAGTGTATACTGTGATTCAATTGTAGTCTCTCATCTATTTTTGTAACATGCACTTGATATAATTGATTTTAAACATGTATGGAAACTAGTCTTGCCTCAGGCATTTGCATTTCGGTTTCTCTGTTTCATGCATCCAATGATTGCCTGTTCTTGTAGGCTTACATGCTGACAACAAAATATTAAAAGCACACTGCTTTTAGTGTATTGAAAATGAAAAAAACACCATAAGGATGATTGATTCAAATGTGATGGTTGGATTTGCATGCTATAAACAAATTATGAATTTGGAAGTAAACTTTCAAGACCAGTTGTGCTACATGAGCTTATGACCAGGATGTGGCTGGGTGAGGAAAGGTTTCATTGGATGACAAGAAATAAGGAAAGCAGTGAAGAAAACTAAGGATTTCTAGATGCAGGAGTGGCACCTGTAGAAACGTAAATAAAAAGAACAACCTTTTCGACTCGAGTCATATGTTCCATTCTAGTCTTTCCGGTGGTGGAAATACTCAATTTGGAGATGCACATTCAAGAAGACGTTTCACACATTTGTTCTTCCTTTTGAATGGATTGGACCGTTTAATGGAAGAAAATGGCTGGCTTGAATATTTAGGGTGGATTTCAAGTTTGATTGAAACTAACCAACAAATTATTAGTTTATATGTTGTAAAAGCTTGGACGGTCGTGTTGGCTTAAGCAAAATGGAATGCATGGATAGCGAAAATGTTCGGCAAAGGTGTGTTTTGTTGAGTGTATTTCCGCAGTTGATATGGAGCGAAACAGGCTTTGTGCTTGGTGGTATGCTTCTTTTGTTAGGATTGGCAAACTTGTTATTTAGATCCAATAAAACTACTGTGGCGGAACACTAATTTAGTTGGAAAAATCAACAAAGATAAATAACCAAAAACGCCTTTGTCTATTTCTATTTATAGAACAAACTGTAATCAAAAGGGGTTGCGAGGGTTTATCTACAGTTGAATACTTGGGATCTTTTGGATTTTGGCAGGCTAAAGCAACTTTAGATTCCTGTGGTTTCAAGTATGGCCTTGACGACTGTTCATGAGTTATGTTTTCTTGTATATATCTCAATCAATATTATGTATATTGATTGCCTTATAAGTTGTTTGTGGGGGGCAGTTGTTTGTTTTCGCGTTTAAAATTATGTTTGGATGCTTTTAAAAATACGTTTGGCTTGAAAGACCATTTAATTAATATACTGTTTTTAGTGTTTTTTAATAATTTCTGTTAAAAAATAATATAAATTATATCTTGAAACTTCACTTAAAAGTTTAAACTATTAGTTAAGATAGTTTTTTGATATGATATCAGAGTTTTGATGACTAAACGGTCACGAGTTCGAATCTTATCATTTTTATTTATTTGATAAAAATTAAGCATAGTATAGTGCGGACCTATATAAATTTCAAGTCTAAAGAGTTTTCATTCCAGGAGGTGTGTTGGAAAATAATATAAATTATATCTTGAGATCTCATTTAAAAATTTAAATTATTGAATTGAATTGATTTTTCGACAGTTTTGATTCAAGAATAATATATATATATATATATATATATATATATATGAAAAAATATCAAGACATTAATATGACTTAATGGGAAAAAAAACAAATACTGAAATATGTCTCGACCACGAGCCACAAAAGCGCCGAAAATGAATCCCGGCAAATAACACCAAATTCGGCCTCTTAGGTGTAGAACTTAAGCTGGTCCAAAGCCTAGCTTCTTTAGACCAAACGGGTGCGATTGGCTTTCGTAGGTTGGGCTTCTAGCTCCTAACCCCAGCCTCTCATGTTTGGTTAAGAAAAGTCAGGTACGGGGTCTCTAGAAGCTGCACGCTCAAACGCCAAATTTGGTGTTTGCAGCAAGCATCCTTTTGTCTTGGCCTTTTAATTCACACCTTCTAATAATTATTTATTCACTAATTACCTTATACTCTAAACTGCATGGGATTTTCACTGTTTATTTTTATTATTCATTACTTTATTTTATTCACTAATTATTTTATTTTTTATTGTTCATTCTCTCATATTTTATTGTGAATGGATTGCGTAAAATTTTATGTTCTTTTCAATTTAGTCCTTAAACTTTTTTTTGGGTGATTTATCCCTATTTAAAAAGCAATTAATTTTAAATTCTTATAAAAGGATGGGATTGGAAAAGGAGGGAATGAAATGAAAGACACAACAAACATGGGTGGTGAATCATAAGTTTTGAAAAATATGCACTTTGATCCTCCAAATTAAACAATCATGCAAATTATACAATTTTAATCCCTCGAAATTGTTCCAATTTTATTTTGGAACAAAAGTTTATTTTTGTTATTTTTTTGTCCCTAGTTGAGAGAGGAGAGAGATCGCTGGATTACAATGATAGAGAAAAAAACATGTCGTTGATACCAATTTAGTCCTCTAAAATAAATGATATTTGTGTCAAATTGTTCCATATTTGATGAAGAAAGTTTCATATTAGGTGTTTTTGCACCTTAAAAGTTTGTGAAAAAACAAATTTGAGCTCTGGTTGTTTTTTTATTATTATTTCTGGTCGAGTTCGGTTTTCTAGGTGTTTTAATAGGCTATTGATAGGTTTATCATTATTTTTTTGGTGTTTTATAGATGTTTTGGGTCAAAAACAGGCTGAAAAACAGGTTTTTTGGTCAAAAAAATATAAATCATGATTTTTCTAGTTACCATAGTGATCAAAATCTAGATAAAATAGGCAATGCAGAGTCTAAACACATGGCCTTAAAAAAAAAGTTAGGTGCTCATAGGTCTAAAAGAGCGTTTGGAAACGCTGGTCAACTCGTGTTTTCAAAGTTTTTTTTTGTTAAAAATTATTTTTTATATATATTTTTTATCGTTTTGATGCACTGATTTCAAAAATAATTTTTAAAAAATTAAAAAAATATCATTTTGATACATATTTCAGCATAAAAAATATTTTGAAAAGCAATTATAATCACACTTTTAAACAGGCTCTCAAAGGCCAAATCGTGTCGGTTGCAGTTAATCCCATGAATAGTTTTTTAAAATTTATTTTTTTATATAAAAAAGTGGGGTATGCATATAATCTGATTTACTTTGTTTATATTAGAAGTTGATTACAACACACGAAGGTCAAGTTATTTTCTTAATAAGGTAGGGAATAACGAATTGTCAACACGAAAAAGATTTCTTAAACTTCAAGAAAATGTTGAGAAATCAATGTGTTGGGTAAACAGTAATTTGTTGTTATAATTTCTTATCAATTTTTTATCAGGTTAAAACTCATTTTTATGTATTTCTTTTTTCCAACATTTTGTTGATTCGAAGCATCATGTCTTGAATATGCCTTAGCGTGACTTGAAAAACAAGTCTTATTTTTTAAAAAAAAAGCATAAAATTATGCCTTGCAAATTTTTATGCAAATGTGCGTGAAGATAAATGAACAATTAATTAAGAGAATTTAATGGGGAAAAAATAAAATAAAAAACCGATTTTTTCATCTCGTTGAATATTCATGACATTCTTTTTTTAAAAAAACACGCATGGTAGATTCATGTTTAATTATTTATAAAGTAATTATTAATATAACACCCTAATGACACCTGTTCTTTCAATTTTTATTAACTTAACCCCATGATTATATTTTTATAACGTAGAAAAAAATTTCCCACGTCCCATCCAGGAGAGCATTCAATGTGAAATGAAACCCAACACACAAAACCAAGGCAACATAACTTAGAAGTTAGAAGGACTAAAATAAAAAAAGAGAAATAAAGTTTAATGACTGAAATGCAAATAATGAAGAACTTGAGGGACCTAGAAATGCAAAAAAAAGTATATGAACAGTACAGATGTGGATAATACAGCGAGTCTTGATGAACAATAAAATTACAGTGAAACAAAGACATGTTTAGTTTTAGTTTATTAGTTTTTTTTTTTGTTTTTTTTTTAATTTCACTTAATTTAAGCTGTTGTTATCAACGGAGTAGGGAAAATTAGTTAGCTACTTGTGTTCCGTGTGCCTTAATTTGCATGTTGTAGTGGGCCACTTGATTATGGCTCCTTGATGCAACATCCTGTCGTATTATCTATCGTCTTTAATCACGAGAGATACCTTTTCATTGAAAACTAATTTTAAATTTATTTTTTAATAATTATAAATTTAATTTTTGTTAACATCTCTTAAAAAAATAAGTGAAATTAATCAAAACATGTATAAATTAACTCCAACATCCATGTTAATAAAAAAGAAATATTATCTTGCAATGAATTTTTTAGTATATCTATTATTTTCTAAAGTATTTTTATTAAAAAATATATTAAAATAATATTATTTTAAAAAAAATTATTGCTGGGATGAGCACATAAAAATAATATAAAAATATTTAAAAAATATTAATTTAAAATATTTTTAAAACACATTAATATCTGAGACAAACTTTGAAAGGGTGAATGGATCCGTGCAAAGAGCTCAGCTTAACCCCTGATGTTTGTCTTTATTATCTTCTTACAATAAGCTGACAACTGTTGTCTGCACCCTGCAGTTTATGAGCTGTGTCCCTTTTCAAGCCTCTTCTGTCTGTAGCAGCCAGGAAGCAACCTTGTGGTGCTCCTTTGCTTGTATGTCATTATGGTATTAACATGGTACGCGTTAAGAATTTCGTACACTCAAGAAGAAAGTAATAAAAAAGGAAAAAGAAAAAAAAAAGATTTGTCAAGGAAGAATCATTCATTTTTAAAAAAAGTCAATACTGGATATATAAGAATAATTTATCGTCTCTCCATGAATACCCAGAATCAATTATTTTCTGTCGACAAAATTAAAAGGTTCCTGCAAGGATGACATCACGTTACTGCACAGCGATGACACCATAATAAGGATCAAGGGGGGATTATATTATATTTATGGGAAGATTACTTCTTTTCGAATTTTCAGTTGCAGAAAAAGAAAATTATTATTTCCTGTTCAGGAACATCCAAGCAGAGAGCAGCTTGCTGCCATGTGCTCTGGATCTTTCTCAGCCTTCCTTCCCTGTATAATTCACCCGTCGCTTTCTCCCATAAACAATATACAACGTCAAAATGCACTGCATTAGATATAAGATGATTTTGCTGGACTCTCTTTTTATATCAGCAACGTTCGGGTCAAGCAACTCTGCTGTATACTTTGCTTCAGCAGCTGGGTTCCTCTGTGTTTTCAAAAGCAGCCCCATTTATTTATACCGAATGAATGCATGCACCAACTCTTCGTACACGTTTCTTTCTCCCATTTGCCCCTCATTGTATTGTAATCCAGACTGGGAAATTAATTTTCTATATGTTTTTTTATCTCCGAGATAATTATAATGTTCTGATATCTAAAATAAATTTTAAAAAATAAAAAAATATTACCTACTGATCAATAATTGTGGTGGGATGTGCGGATTGATAGCAAGTGGGTGGCTTGTAGCAGCATTGAAAGGTGGAGAGAGAGAGTTAGGTGCAGGAATAAGATGTGCAATGGCATGTAGCAGGGCATGCCCTTGTTCCAAAGCCTGGTAAAAGCAAACCCTTTTCTACTAGTGGTTGAAATTACTTTCTTCGTTTGATAATTGAAAAGAAAAGGAGAGGTTGATTAGCACCACTACGTGATCTACAATTGAAAGGTCCAATTCTCTTCATATAGGGGGAAAAAAAGAAAAGAAAAAAAGAGGCCTCATGAACACCGCTGAAAAATGTACTGCATCCAACCCTTTAGCTGATGTGCACCCCACACGTTATCGAGCAGAATATATATTTGTCAAAATGTAACGTCGGCCGCCCATTGATTGCGAAAAGACCTCATTAATGATTGAATTTTTGCTTTGTTTTTGGGTAAAAAAATGTTTATGAATTTTTTTTAATTATTTTGATGTTAAAAATAAATTTTAAAAAATAAAAATATTATTTTAATATAATTTTAATGAATTAGATTTGGAACGGGAGTCATGTGATTTATGAATCCATTACCGGTGAAGATTGAGTGAAAATAATCTCTCAATCCACACGACTTTGTATGTAGTTGTTCTATTTGTTCTCGTTCTTTTCTTATAGATTGCGGTGATATATCTAACTTTTGAAAAATAAAAATAAATATAGAAAAGGAAAGGGAAGATTCTTATGGTTAATTAATGCACTTGTGTTTTTTTTTTTTTTAAACGTAGGTGTCCGGGTTAGTTTGCGCGCACCTTAACTAATCTTACGGGCCCTGAAATTAACGACTATGTAAGCCTGTTTGTGAGTGTAGTTGTGGTTGCTTTTCAAAGTGTTTTTCTTGCTGAAATGCATCAAAATGATGTTTTTTTATTTTTTAAAAATTATTTTTAAGATCAGCGCATCAAAACGAACCAAAATACACAAAAAAATTAATTTTTAGCAAAAAAAACAAATTTGAATTTTTGAGGAACGCGATTGCACCGCGTTTCCGAACGGATTCTTAGCCTCCAGTGGATCTGAGGTTTGTGAGACTCAAACTGGTGATCTCTAGAGAGCAAACTTAGAATCTGACCAGTTGAACTACCTCCTTTATGGTTGTGTTTAATTATTTCTAGCTCTTGGCAAAAAGGAAAAAGAAAAGATTCTAGCATGGCGTGAAGGCTCACTAGGTGTGTTTATTTTTGTGTTTAAAAAATTGTTTTTAAATTTTTTAATTTTAAAATATTTTTTTTATGATATTGAATATATGCTGATTTTAAAATAAAAATTATTATTTTAATATATTTTTTAAAAAAATACTCTTTAACAATAATCATCGTCATTACATTTCAAACACTGTCAAATTATGAAATTCCTACTTCTAAGGATAAAATGTATAAAAATTGGACGGAACAACTTTTATCATATTATATTAAGATCGATATTCAAGCTTATCACCGACAAAATGTTACAAGGCACGGTATGTACTGATAAAAAACAATTCACCAATAAAATAGTAAAAATAAAAAAAATGAGAAAAAAACTAGAACAAAAGAAAAGGTAAGAGAGAATCACCGCAAGCGGCTGTTTTTTTTCTCTTTTTATATATATAGACCTGTTTGGTAGTGTATTTATTTTTTAAAATGTTTTTCATGCTAAAATATATTAAAATAATTTTTTTTATTTTTTAAAAATTATTTTTGAGATCAGCGTATCAAAACGATCTAAAATATATATATAAAAATAATTTTTAACAAAAATTAAAAAAAATTAAATTTTTTAAAAACATGGGTTGACCCGCATTTCCA
>Ga0307507_10010045_pt1 | contig 12378 bp, 6 predicted proteins | sample 7_EM_MG_FD_207223 | JGI IMG/M metagenome (GOLD analysis project Ga0307507, IMG submission 207223) | Populus trichocarpa ectomycorrhiza microbial communities from riparian zone in the Pacific Northwest, United States - 7_EM | ecosystem: Host-associated > Plants > Roots > Unclassified | place... | reverse complement strand
AAACCCCCCACCCCCCACCCACCCCACCACCCCCCCCCCCCCCCCGGGGGGGGGGGGCCCCCCCCCCCCGGCAGATACTAGTAGGAAGAATTACTTTGGGTTAACAAACTCCTTTATTGCACCTCCTGTTTTTTTGAGCTCCTCAATATAAGAATCAAGCTCCAGAATCAACTGTGAAAGGAATTCCGATGCAGAAAGCAAGCATAAGCATGAAATATTCAATGGACATCAGAATATAAAATATAATCACCAAACAAGTGATGGCAAGCTACACCAATTCCAATGATATCTCATATATGTTATACCAAAAATAGTGTATATTTCTAAAAGGAAAAGACATTTTTATATTGCTGTTAAATATTTTAGGATCATGAACAAGTACAAAACATGTCTGCTTTCTGCAGGATCATTTTTCTACATTTTTGGTTCTTCTAGGCAATTTCATTCCATTAACATTGTGGCCCAACATGTGAAGACAATGCACATTGAAACATTTGCGCTTCCAAAGATTATGTGTGTCTGAAATAAAAGGCTAGAGGATGGTTGGCAGGAGAGAGTGATATGAAACAATGGAACCACATGCAAGTACATGACAACTGTTCTCATCACAGTACACTTTAAGCTGCTACTAATAAAGCCAATATATAGAAATCCATATCAAAAACAGAAAAAAACTGACCTTTTTTTAATCTGGAATTGCATTATTATACATCAAGTAAAGATAATATCAAATAAGCAGCAATCGCAATTCGAGAAAATTAACGAGCACAAGTTGTTCGTTTAAGTATGATGGAATTCTGTAAGAATCTGTAAGAAATTTACTTGGTTTATATTTCCTGGGAAAGGAGAATAGCCTGTCTCGCAATTGACATCTCCACCAGGAAACCCAGTTGCTCTAAGCAGAGGATCAAGTTGATTGTATTCCACATTAATCACCATGGACCTTCCTGGAAAATCAATTTCACCCCGACATTAAGAACTTACACAAAAGCATAAGATATATCAGTCATTATTTAGAATTTATATCTAATGGGTTATCAAAAAAAAATATTTGAAAGGGTATTTGCTTGGAGTCAGAAAAAATACAAGCACAACCTTCGCTCAGCAGCATAGATCACGATCGCTAAAGTACATGTATCCTTTATTTTTTTTAAGATAAAGCGTATGCATTCCATGAATGTTTGGAAGAATGATCTTGCATACCATCAATATGAGTAAGCTTGGTAATCCCTCCTATAGCTTCTTTAGCTTTGCGAGGGACAGCAAGAGAGTTAACATGGTATCCCTTAGTGGCACTGACACCAATTGAAGCTGGAATTGCCTACACACAATCATGTAGAAACATAAAATTTGGAGTTTTCATCCAAATATAACTGTGAAATAAAATGTGTTTGCATAGACAATCATAAGGCGTTGAAGTAACCAAACCTTGAATAGAAGTCCATTTGTATCTTGGAAAAATAGAACCCATCTCAAACCAGCATCATGCCTAAAAAGGTGATGGAAACACAACAAAGATCAGAAGACTAAGGACCTACAAACTGCTAAACAAAAACTCATATGCAAGCAAGTCATGTAACATGGTGACTATGTCTATTCCTATACGTGCATGCATAAGTATATGCCTGATGATGCCTTTACACTCTTATTTTACTTTACTAATCAGTAAGGCCAGAAATCCTACTAACAAGGCATCAGGGGTCACCAGTCATTCCATGTGTAGGATCAAAAAACTTCAATTTGTACTGCTTTGAAAATTAGAAAACAAAACAAATAATCAACAGAGCTTAAGAAATCCTCCTCGTTAACCAAAGATTGTCATGCAAAACCAGAATATATACTCTTAACACAAACATCCTTCACAAAGATGAGAGGATATTCCAGGGTCTTATTTTTATTTAGCAGCATAATTATTCTAAGGGTTTCAACGGACTTTCTGAAAGGGGCATGATCAAATCACATGCAAGTTCTTATGGCCACACATTAAACAAACACACACACACAAATATATATATATATATATATATATATATATATAGAGAGAGAGAGAGAGAGAGAGAAGAAACTAAATAACCATTGAGGCATACCATTCATAAAGAAGGCCACTTGAGTAGAGAAGTGAGTGAACATCACCATGCCCATGAGGTTTTGTCTACAGCAAAAAGATAAAGGTTAAGAGAACACAAAATGATCACAAGCATTATATAACAGTCTCAAGTTTATGGCATTTACATAATAGCTACCTGAACTCGAAATTTGTTTTGCGGATCCAAAGCAATTCTGGCATCATTATCCTCTAAGCATGCAACTTTTTCCTAAAATAAGTAATAAAATAACATATTCATATACATATTTTGCATTTTGAACTAGCTCTCCAATTAGGCATCAACGACTAATATGTTACCTGCTTGAGAAGTTTTACTTGAGTAGGTTTCATTCCAAAATAAGAATTTGATTCTAAAAGCTCCACTGTGCGTGAATGTGTATCATCTGATGTCATGATAACAAAAGGAACCTCTTTTTTCTGTCCACCTATAATTTACAAAAGCAGAGGTTACTTGGAAATGCTAGAACTATTTAACATGATAACCATCATCTTTTACTTTTTGAAGAAGGAAGGTTGAAAGTAGCTAGCTTTGACTAAAAGATACTCAAAGACATGGCAAGGTAATAGGCTTCGGGTGACAAACCCTGTGTCATTCTATAGCTAGCTTCCTGAAGAGCCAGAACAGATTCAATATAGCACTGTAAGAAGCATGTTCCTGTTATGGTCTCAAATGGAAGAGCCACCTGCAAGGGGAAAAATAAATTCAAAGATTTTTCAACTAATCCAGATCAACATAAAGTAAATATGTTAGCAGTATCATTGTTCACCTTTATTCCATTATATCCAAGACGCTCACCAAGCCCACCAGCAACAAGAACAAATGCAGCATTCTGGGCTTCTTTTACGCCTGCCTCTTCAAATTTGATAAAGTTTTCATCACCATAACTCAGATTTTCACCGGTAGGAACCTGCAGCGTTTTTGCTTTCATATCAACCAAAGTTCTACTTGTTTATATTTTGCTAAAGAGGCACATCCAAAAGGCCATCACTTATGTGCAACAGATGTATAGAATTTTCTCTTTCTGTTCCCCCTTTTGGCATAATTTATTGATGATGCATGGAATTGCTAGTGTGCTCCAAGTATTTCAAAATTTTCATATTTTAACCAATTGATGAATTACTTAAACGAAATTCAACATGAACCAATGCATTGAAATTTAAATAAATTTGAAACCTAAACGAAATTTATGGAGCACAAATGAGTAGGTCAGCCATTGAAAAAGTGAAATATCTATTAACTTACCGAAGGTGTAAAGCCATCAAAAGGGTTCTTTCCTGCTCTAGAATCTGCTAAAAGTTCTCTAGCAGTCTTAATATACGATCCCAAGCCTCCAGGATAGCTAGAATTGAGCCGAGTCACCTGCAACCACATGGCCTGAACGTTACTGCACAGTCAAATTGTTCGTAGAAGTCAGAACTGAAAACTCAAACTCATAGTTTCCATTAATAGACAAAAAACATGTATAAAAAAGGCAGCAAAGTGTAACAAATCCACATTCAAAAGGATGTCCAAATTAATTTCTAATTTAACTCAAATTATACCAAATTCAACATCGTTCTTTTTCACAGTGCCATTGTAATTTCTAATTTAACTCGCCAAAAAATATTAAAATTATAATTCAATTCTAAATCCAAATCCACATCGCAAACAGCTAAACAATTCGCAATTTCCTGTCAATAGATCCACCCAAGGAAGAAAATCTCAGCTGAATTCCAAATGAAAATGAAAAAAACCTGATCAAAAAACGCTTTCTTCTCGTCATCATCAACACCGGGCTCTGGCCAATGCTCAAACAAATGAGATTGTCCTTTCTCCACTAACATCTTCGCCAACTCAACCTGCCATGTCACCACCACCAATTACAATCAAAATGAACTGCAAGATGATGTTCACACAATACACGCATGTGTGGATATATAAAAAAAACAGACATGTACCTGTTGAGGGGAGAGGAGGTGAAGGTTTTTGTGGAGATTGGGAAGAGAGGAAGCAAAATCGCCATTGATATTAAGCTTCGAGAGAGATTCCGTCGCTACAGCTGCTTCCATGCTGAAGAAGAGTCTGTTTGTTTTGTCTTGCGGATTGATAAGGAGGAGGAGGAAGAAGAATCGGTGACACGGTGATTGATATTTGAGGGAGGTTGAGTTGGAGTTACGTGAATAGAAACCAAATTCCACTTGCCAATATCTGTCAGAGAGAGAGAGAGAGGGAGGGAGAGAGAGAATTAAGAAGCATATGTAATTAATTATTTATTTAACGGGATGGTTACAAATCAGACCCCCAATTATTATTCACTTCACAATCCAGTCCTTATTGTTTTCTAGAACACCCCCAATTTGACGAGGTTAAATATTTTTTTCACAATCTAGTCCCTTGAAGTCTTAGATATTTTTTAAATTTTAAATTAATATTTTTTATTACTTTAATATATTAATATCAAAAATTGAAAACAAATATTTTAAAATAAAAAATATTTTTAAAAACAATCAATTAAATTAATAAAAACTAGTCACATCACAGATCATGCTAATCCAAGTAGACTCATCTTTTGCTTTTTAATATAAGATCCTTCAAGCACTCGCGCTTATGCTTTTCATGTCCGTTTAAGAACATCATTAGCTTTCTAGGAAAAGTAGTTATTTTGGTGAGCTGTCATAAAAAGTGGTGTCGCTGTTTTTAGTTGTTCGGGTAATTGTTACTTCACTCTCGTCAATCACGAGCCACTTGCAGTCCATACATATGTAGCTTGATTCTGTGAACAACCCCTCGAAGGGAATTAGGCATATGCTTCGGCTCAGCTATCCAGAAAGAATATTCTCAGTTCAATTAATCTTTTCCCCTTCTTGCTCTCGAGCATAGTTGTCTCCTCGGCAGCGGACTCAAAAAAAAATTTATATTTAAGTAAATTATTTTGGTTAAAAAAGCTTGGTTTTCTTCTCGGAAAAAAAAAAAACAGTTAGATTTTATCATGTTAATGGGGTGATTAAAAACCTTCCAGTTTAGATCAAACTTCAAATTACAAGTTTTTCAAATTAATATATTGAATTAGATCGAATTTAATAGCTTTTAGTTAATATATTCGCGCTTTATAGTGGGTTAATATCAAAAAAATTTTAAAAAAATATTAAATGTATAGAGAATGTTTTGAGTGAAACGAGTTTGACAGATATATCAGATCTAAGCAAAGTGATTCTGACAGTCATGTCAGACTCAAATGTTTTGGATCTGATAACCAAACCCAAATGAATTAAATCGGACACATATACTAAATCTAAATGTTTTATATCTGAAAATCATGTTAGATCCAAACTAATTGAATTTAACAGGCATATTAGGTCTAATTTTCTCCTATTATTTAGTTTTTTTTATAATTTTACAGGTAAAATATTATACTAGAAGAATTTTATCAACCACGCCGTCGACATGATTGGTTTATAAGCTGGAATATGCTTTTGATGTTTAACATGTCTTCTTTTATTGTATTATTTATTAAAACAAATAATCGACATGGAAGATTCATTTTACACATGTACACAAATCATTCATAGTAATAATATAATTATTATTTTAACAAAAAAATCAATTAACTTGTTAATCAGGTAATACAATCTTTTCTATAAAATCCACTTGTTGATATAAACAACTTGATCTTTTTTACATTTAAAAAGCATATTACCTTAAAAATAAAATTTCTCAAACTTCCATCAAGGAGATTTTTGTATTTTCAAATAAGTTTTTTAATGCTTATTAGGTTGTCTAAGGGGTGATTTGGCATTTTAATAAATATAATTATTATTTTCAAAATAAAAATAGTTGGTGTGTGGAATAGAAGCTCCAACAAGTAGAAGACTTTTGCGCCCTTCAAATAGCGCATGAGATATCATTCCATCTCCTTTTACAGTGACGTCATAAGCAACCCAAAGTGATTTTTTTGGTGGTGTGGTGAGTGCACACAACAGGGCAGTGATTGAGCTCTGGTAGATTTTTTTTTCTCTTTTCTCTTTTCTCTGTCTTTTTTCTCGCCAAAATATAAAGGTGTCATTTTATTTATTTTTTGTATTCAATTTGATCTTCATACTTTTTATTTCTATTTTGTTTGTCTTTTTTGATTGATTTTTCTCTTTAATTTAATTCATCATCATTTAATTTCGCTTAATTTTTATATCAAATTTGATCCTCATTCATTTAATTGTTGTTTTTTTATTCTTTTTCTAATTGAATTTTGTTTTCAATTTCATTCCTCATTGTTTGATTTCAAATTATTTTTATATCAAATTTAGTCCTCATTTTTCTTATTGAATTCTCTTTTGCTTTAGATCTTTTTTTTTAATTGTATTTTTTTAAAATTTAATCTCTCAACATTTTATCAACTTAGAATTTTATTTTGTTATTTTTTAAGGATTGCTTTTTATAGGGTTAGTCTTGGGCTCATGACCAGAGTTATGAGTTTTGAAAGTTAACACGAGTTGACATTGATTTTTTGGTTTCCTTTTTAAAATTGTTTTTTCTTAATTTCATCCATTAACATTTGATTTATTAAGAATTAGTCTTCGTGATGTTTTTTTTCCACTTTTCTTTCAAAGAGGTTATTCTAATCTTGTACCCATGATCACGAGGTTAGCAGCTTAACCCAAATTGGACAAGATATTTTTTTCGTTGTTTTTTTTATTTCACCCTATAATATTGGATTGTTTAATAATTGAGATTTATAGTTTTATTTTGTTTGTTTTTGAAAGTGTTGCCTCAGTATTACAACTAGGTCACAGATTTGACATATTAATTGAATAGGTTTAGATAAGGTTTTTTTTAAAAAATTTATATTATTAATTTTTTTATTATTATATTTTTAATTTATATTATTTAAATTAACTGAAATTTATTAAATCTAGTTTACTGAATAATGAACCTCAGGTTTTTTTTACTAAAAAAAAAAACGCTTACATTATTCTAGCATCTATTCATGGTTGGGTTGATATCTGCCTCTTGTAGTCAATTTCACGGCGGGGATGGTGGTTGCTTCCCTGGAACGGGCTCCATCTACATCAGGTCTTTCTTTGGGTTTTCTACCGATATTCCCTCTCATGGCAAGGAGTTGGTGTTCTGCCGAGCTTCTTGTCTCGGTAAACTGTGGTTCTCATGTCAGCTTCCTCTTTTCCCTGTATATTTTGTCTCTATCTTGGTCTTGTCTTTTATTCCTTTTTTTTTTTTTTTTTACTGTGGTGATGTCGCCACCTTCCTGCTGTTTGCCTTTTGTTTTCTTTGCCAGCTCTTTTGGCACTTTTATATTTGATCCATTGGATAGAAAAGAAAAAGGCATGATCAATTAATGTATTGTATGATGATTATAATTTAATTTAGTGTTACAGTAAAGCCCAGGACAGGGCCCTAACCAAAAAAAACCAAATCCATAAAACAGGCCTAAACATCCCAGTATCATTATAAAAAACTCAAAACAAGCCTAGAAAAGCTTAGGCCCATTATAAGAACACTTAAAAACCATTTAAGAAGCCATTTGTTTAACCGGTATTTAGGGAAAAAATCAAAACCAAACCAAACTGATCAGTTCAGTTGGGTTCATAATTTAGAAAAAAGATTTTAGTTCAATTTGGTTTTTATCCAAACCGAACCAAACCCGGTTCTGCTCATCCCACAACAACTCAAAGTTACAATACATGATTTTGGACCTGTTTGGAAGTATAGTTTTCGATTATTTTTCAAAGTGTTTTTCATGTTGAAATGAATTAAAATAATTTTTTTTATTTTTTAAAAATTATTTTTAAAATCAGTACATTAAAACATAAAAAAATTAATTTTTAATAAAAAAAATTAATTTTTTAAAAAACACTCCATTGGAGCTGACCATACCAAACCCGGGAGGTCTTTGTGGACTAGGTTGACCTAAACTTTGATTTTTGTTAAAAAAATAAAAAGATATAAACTACGTTGTTTCAATTTTTTTTTTTTTTAAAAAAAAAGCTCATAACGATATTAAAAAACAGGTTCTAGGTTGACCGTACAAACCAAGCCGGATCCTATAAATAGGCAACAACTTGCTCACCATGTCAGACTTTGATTTCCAAACACAAGTCACTCACTCCCTCTGCCGTCTCTCTCTCTCTCCCATTCGATTCGCTACCTGTCCTCCATTTCTGATTTACTTCAAAGCTCTCTCTTCAAAATCTTCCCAAATATAACTTTAGGTTTTCCTTTTCTATCTTTCTTTTTTTGTTCTGGCTCTCTTCAACAATATGTCATCAAAGCATCAATTTTTTTGCTGATCAGGTAAGAAACTCTTCTCCCTCTTCTATAATTATGGTGGTTTTCTGTGGTTTAGGAGAAAACGAGAGAGGAAAGGAGGGTATCTTTACTGTTTGTGAAAAGGGTTTCTTTGTCTAGAAATCTGCATGCATGTAGATTTTTTTATGGTTTTTTTTCTAAAGAAAGTCTAGACCCTTTTTTCTTTCATCCTTGTAATTGGTGTGTTTTGCAGTTTGTTATTTTCTTTTTCTTTTTTGTGACAAGCTGAAAAGTTTTGTTTTTTTAGCAGTGAACTGATAATTTTTTATTGTCCATCTTTTTACTTTGAAAACAGGGGTGATTAATTAGTTCAATTATATTAAGTAAGGACCTCTTTTTCGGGGGGGGGGGGGATATTGATGGGGTCTACCGAAACTGTTGTTGTTCAAAGTGAAGGGTTTGATTTTATGCATGATGAGAGGTTGGATCGGAGGTTGAAGAGAAGGAATATTGGCACTCGACGATTCAAGGTCAATTCTAATGGAAAAACCGACAGCTGTAAAGACATTACAGCTCTGAAGAGTAGCTCTGAAATTTTTTGTGCTCAGAAGGATGGCCATGACAGCGATGTTGGTGATGAAGATTACAGGAAGTATCATGATGGTTCAGTTAGAGGGCCGTTTATTGATAGTGATGCTCATCTTGACACGAAGTCTTCTTCATCCAAGAAAAATAACGAAAGATACAGTGGTATTAAATATACCGTGTCTCCAATGAATGCACCCACCAGCAGCAGCTGTATTCTACTTGATGATGATGATGATTATGAGGTTGATGAACATTACAAGAAGTTTTTAAAGGACTTAGATGGAGGGCTGTATGTTGATAGTGACTGTGATGCTTGTGTGGATATCAAGTCTTCATCCACGAGAAATGTCAGGTCAACTGATAATGGTAATGCTGTTGACCTTGTTAATCGGTTTGTGGAGAATAGTGTTGGCATTAATGGGGCTTTGGATGGTGGTAATGCGGATACTAGTTTTGTTGATGATGATACTGCTCCTATGCCTCTGCCTGATGGCATTGCTAGTGTTGGGACAGTTGATGTTGGTCTAGATGGTGCTAGGGCTGGAGATAATGATATCGTTGATGGTGGGCATCTCAATAATGGCATTGTTGGTGAAGATGAAGGAGATGATGGTAATAATAAAGATGATGGTTTTGTAGGTGATGGTGCCGACACTAATGAGGATCCTGACTATAAGATGTTCTTGGATAATCTTAGACAGGATGGGAAATCATGCATTCTTGAGATTCCGCTGACTAATGAGATATCAATAACTGTTAGGTATGACTTACAAGATGGCGCATATGATGGGTGTAACATTGAGAAACCAAACACTCAGAAGGACTGTCCAAAGAGAAAGAACAAAGGAACCACGGAATTGTTGAAGAATGATTCGAGAATTGAGAGAATGAAAACGAGGAGTGTTACGAGGAAAGAGAGAGCGGCAGCTTCGAGAAAATTGAGGGGTGTTCCAGCAAGAGCAATGAAGATTTCAGTGGTTGAAAGCAAGAAGAAAACAAAATATATGAATCCTATTTCTTGTAGAGCAGATGGACATGCTGGCAAAAGGCCTAATTCAGAATCTCTTGGTCCAACTAATTGCAAGAGCAAACATGAAATGAAATTGGATATGAACCAGAGAATATTGAGGGATGTCCCAGCCCGAGAAAGAAAGGTTTCAGCTGTTGAAAGGAATTTGAACGTGGAAACTGTGGATCTTACAAATGAAGGCGCAAGTAAAAGGCCTAGTCCAGAAGCTCTTAGTTTGACTAATTTCGAGCGCAAACACAAGGTGAAAATGACAATGGTGAATCATATAACAGAGAATCAAAGAAAATCCAGGGCTGCTCCATCCAGAGAGAGAAAGATTTCAGCAGTTGAAAGTAAGGTGAGAGAGGAACCTTCGAATCTTGTTTCTTGCAGAGAAAATGTAATTGCAAGGAAAAGACCTAGTCAACAAGCTATTGGTATGAATAATTGCAAGCGCAAACATATGCATCTGGATATGGAGAATTGTAGGATGGAAACTCAACAAAATATAAAGGATGTTCCAGCCAAAGAAAGGGGAAATTCGGCAGTTGAAAGGACGTTTGAAAAGCAGTCCCCGAATGCAGTCCCACATGGAGCTGATGGGCATGCAAGTAAAAAGCCTAGTCCACAAGCCCCTAGCTCCACAAATTGCAAAAACAAATGTGAGATGAATCTGGATATGGTGGATCATAGCTACCAAAGTTTTTTGAATTCACTTAAAAAAAATGGTAGATATGCAGTATTTGCTCCTCAAAGTGGAAAAGGAGTTTTGTTTGGAGAGGATGAACAGGGTTCCTCTGATTCTGAGGTGATTGTCATGGACAAGGATCAATTTCTTGATGGAAATGATACTCCATTTGTGAGTTCAAAAGCATACATTGTAGAGGTAATTCATCCTTTCCTACCCCAATTCTTTCGTTTCCTTATTTATCATGTTTCTGTGCTTTCAAATGAATTATGTTAGCATAATTATAACAGCTGAAGTCTGTTTTGGATTTATGTTTTTGCAAATTAAGGATGAAGGTTGGATGGACAACGGAGTTTCCAGTAAATTTAGAGAGGAACTTTTGAAAATCCTTGAAAAGCCTTATGATGAAAGGGAGTTTGAAGACCTGTGGCAAAGAATATCTCACCGAAGTCATGTGAACCGTGATATAAACTTGCGGAGTGGGTGTATAAGATTTGAAACAAAAGCTATTGGAAAATCTTATCTTGACCATCATGCAGGTGATTTTATCATCAGCATTGTTTTTCAGTTTACAAATGCATGCCATCTGAATTTTGAGCTCTTGCTACTCTCTTTGTTACTCTCCTTCTCTCAGTATTTATGCATGGCCATGATTGATATACCATTTTTATGATTTTTGATTATTTTGTTCGTAACTTACTAGTAATTTTTTTTTATTTGTTCTTGTAGATCTTGAAGCAAAGATCCGATCAGCTCAGGGTAATCAGCCAGAAATTTTGAATCTCATGCGTGGTTTTTTCTATTGGTTGATGGTGAGTATAAACTTCTATTGTGTTTTCTTTTCAAAACCTTTTTTAGTGTTAACATCAATCTGTTTCAGTAATGCATTTAATCAATGAACGAACCAAATTGGAAATTATCTTTCTTTTCAATTCAACAAGGAAGACAACTGTCTTTGGTTTAGCATAGATATCTATTAAATTGCTAGTTTTAGCCTTAGGTAGACTGTTGTGACCTCGACTTTCCATATTTGCCAGTTAACACAAAATAATTTATGGACCCGAATTTGCTTTGTGTGCTTAAACGTATTTGACATTGTTTTAATTGTTGTAAGCACAAATATGGCACTTTCTAATCCATATGGTTGTTACTTTTTTGTCCAGAATGCATCGCATGCTGGATCTCGAGCACTTCGACCTTGGCTGGACTCTTTATGTTTGAAAGTGCGGCCACAACATAAGAAGGAGATAGATGTCTTATGAGTGACTGAATTAGATCATGAAATATAATCTAGCATGTGAAGAAGATTGGTAGATGCGAAGGTTGTACTTCCAAAAACTATACCAGGTAGAAGGTGCCAATGTATAGAATGCTAAATACTGATGCAACTTTTAGCAGCTCGTGGAGATGAGCCGTCAGTATGAAACCGTATTTAAACATTCCACATCTCAACTTGATGCTTTCGTCTATGTTTTGTCTGGACACCCTATCTGTATCTTATGATTGTACATCTTCCAGCTGGCCATCATTGTTAAATAGAATGCGTGGTTTCCCCATGCTGAAATTCAGGACCCTTGCATTCATGTTGTATTTGATTTCTCCATCATACAGCAGCTTCCTTATGTAGTGCTCTATATCCGAACCAATCAGTCGCAGTGTGTATTCTGTCAACAGGGCACCCTGTTTGCACATAACACGACAGTATTCGTAAGGCATAACAGGGATCCACTGATCACCCAGACAGAACT
>Ga0307507_10010044_pt1 | contig 12379 bp, 11 predicted proteins | sample 7_EM_MG_FD_207223 | JGI IMG/M metagenome (GOLD analysis project Ga0307507, IMG submission 207223) | Populus trichocarpa ectomycorrhiza microbial communities from riparian zone in the Pacific Northwest, United States - 7_EM | ecosystem: Host-associated > Plants > Roots > Unclassified | place... | reverse complement strand
TCACTGAGATGCTTAGAAGAAATGAGTTTTTTGAGATCACTGTGAAGAATAAGAGCTATTATTTCTTAGAATAAAAAAAGAGAAGATATTATGAAGTATCAGTTGGGTGGAAATTATTTTTGTAGAGGGGGTTTGTAGTGCAAGTGTGTCTGGAAGCGATGGGTTGCCATGCCGGCGCGGGTGATCGGTTAATTTTGTCCGCGTACAATACTCTACAAGCACTACTCATGACACCAGATCGGGTTAGTTTTGTCTTGGCTACCACCACCAAAAGAGAAGCCGTTCCAATCCGGCGACTTGAGCCCAGTACCGCATGCCACCACCAGCACAATATTAGGGGTCTCAGACCGCCGATTCACCACGGTTCAAAGAGGTGGTTTGTAGTTCACGAACCATGAACTGGAAAAATGAACCGCGGTACTAGTACCGGCTCTGGAGGTGGTACTCAGGATGGTTTGATGGTTTGGCGGTTGGTGGTACACTGTTGACTTGCACAAAAGAAGGAATAATGACGAGCAACTAGTGATGAAAATTTTATTAGTGTAAAAATGTTATTAGTGTAAAACCAATTTCTTCTGACGGTGTTCTAGCTATAGGTAGTGTACTAGTAGAAGGAGGACGAGCGTCATAGTTAGACTACATCTGCGCCATAGTGTGTTGAGCTATCGAGCGCTACTATTAGTTTCTTTAAAGCTAGCTAGTAAAGATTTAGTTCTTGATCGTCAAATAGGCAAAACGAGTAGTAAACCTTTAATCTGTACCGGGGAGGTTTCACACCATACTGCGCTGAACCTCCTTGGAACAGCAGTACGCATCCCGGACCTGAACCACCGGTTTGAGACCCCCGATTGTTCCCAGTCATTTCTTCGACGAGGCAAGAAAAGCGTACCCAGAATCAACCAAAGGAGAACTACGCTCATTGTCATTTTCTTACAAGTAACTTAGTGCCTGAACATTTCTTGCTGTTACCACTGTTGTCTAGGCGCAGATGGTGGGATCTAACTTTACTACCGGTATCTCAGCGCACTAAGCGCCAGTCACGATAATAACACCTAAACCTCAGAAGTATCCTAAGATAAGCCTGCTCAACCCGCTATAGTTCAAGATTTCTCTAACAGGAAAATTTCAGGAGAAACTCTTTAATTCGCTCGATCCACTTCGCACCACCGTCCCACTCTTCCATTCCGCCAACACTATACTTTCCTCCGCGTAAATCTATAGTAAAAACGGTAATAATCGAGTAATGCGCTATGTAGTTCAGAATTCCCTACTTTAGTCAAGGGGGAAGAATACTGCGGGGAACGAGCTGCTTGCCCCTCCCAGGACATAAAGAGCATGACAGGACAATGCCGCCGACAGGATAAAGTCGCGCATGGCTACAATCGCTCAGAGTAAACTCTGTTTGCTAAGTAATACACTTAATTTTTCTAGAGACGCGACATTGTCCTGTCGGCGACATTGTCCTGTCACGCTCTTCACGCTCTTTAACAAAAGCAAGAGAATACCCGGTTTTATCAGAAGAAGCAAGTCCTAGGACATAGCACAATGGTGTAAACCTTTGACGCTGCTCAGCACGCCCAGCTTATCCCTTCATCGTTTGGACAAAGGCTTCGGATTAGAGTTCGTTACGGGGCGGGGCAGGGCGGGTTTTCACTCGCTAGGGGGGATATTTTTGGGGTGATCCCCGCCCCGCCCCAATTTTTAACAGGGGCCCGTCTAGGAATGGGCGGGGCGGGGAACCGGGCCGGGGGTCCGCGTTTTTTGGGGCCCAGGAGGCCCCGTAACGAACGCTACTTCGGATATGCGCTTGGGATCGGTGCACCGTCGGAAGCCAAACGACACTCAAAGAGTCGGATCCACGAAGGGGCCGGAACGTGGATGAGAGTACCGGATGCGCGAAAGCCAGGAGAAGCGAGGGTTCCCTGTAATGCCCGTCTCTCTTTTGTCAGCAAGCGCGCGGAAGGAGAAAAGGGGACATCCGCCGAAGAGAAAAGACCTGTGTCGCGATCGATGGAAGGATGGGAGGGGGACTTTGCTAGTTTATATATACTCCTATCTCTACCGTTAGTTAGTTGGGAGTGTAAGCGTTAGTGAGTGGGCGAGAGTGAATGAGAGAGAACTTCCCGACTCCAAAGTTGTGGCGCGCTGGCGATCGAGGCCGTTTGTGTTGCTTGGCGTTTCGTTTCGTTTTGCCGCCTATTTCACCGTTTCCCCGTCGTCATCTAAAACGCAATACTCGATTACCGTATTACAGTTTTTGCGGAACAAGATTATACTCGCGGCGGGGGTTATGTCGGTTCGGGGGTTATGTTGGGAACGCAGATACGCAGGGGAATATACTTTAGTACTCGGTACAGACTCGAATATCTAGAGTGACGTCAAATGTTAATTCTTGTTCCTACACGCACTGCGCAGGTCTCTTCCCGACATTACACACCAACCGACATTACCCCCGCCACGAGTTTAATCACTGGAAGAAACGCCAAAATCGACACATAGGACGGACCCTTATTGATAAACCCTAACTTACACTAGCCAGGCACCATGGTCACGTGGTCATCAAGGAATCTACTTTCGCTAGCAAGATGACTTCCGAATCCAGTGCCGGGGTGTCAAATAAACGCGAACACTGTTGCGCCCCAACCAAGTACTACCAGTACCGTAGTACTACTTGTGCGTCTGGCTGAAAATCTGGGAAAGTGCTTGAGTATTTCCTCCGATTTTATCATAACTAATCCGAAATGGTACGGAGGATTTCCCCCCCTACCCCAGCATGCTTTTGCTCAAGCGGGAAGCCTAATTAGCTAGCCTCTACAAGTATGATGCTGGAATGCCAATAAATTAGATAGGCGAGAGACTGGTGTCTTCAAAACTATTGTGGGCGCATAGACGAGGCTGCTTTTTGAGGGAATATACTCATGCCAAGGTTGTGGCTAGGTTTCCAGCCCTCAAATGCTTGCGGGCTCACAAACCACAAACTGGTGCACCTAACTTTGCGGCTCAGCTAAACTTTGCGGCTCAACACAACTTTGCGGCTCAACACAACTCTGCGGCTCGGTCCAATTTTGTCGGGTCAATACAGTATCATACGACCCAGACCCCGTGGCTCAACACAATATCAGGAGTCTACTACGATTCAATACAGTTAAGGATGAAATAAAACATAACCCTTATCCATAGAGATTTGTATGGAATCGAGAGAAATAGTTTTCCAATTTTTTGTCCCTGCCCGAGTATATACGGTAGCATTCTACTTTACATTTATTTCTGAATTATTAGCGCTTGTTGTGAGGCGTAGGTAGGGATGAGGATAGCCTAAATTTGTATAGCTCTACCGGCAGACTAGGGAGTGTAAAGGATGGTGCTGGTAGCATAATGAGGTGCACTACCGTATGAATAATAGTGTATTGGCGGCGAGCTCATATCAACGGCAAATTTATGTTGAGCCGCAATGGTCTGTGCTCCCGGTTGAGTCCCTGCGAGAATTCGGGAGCTGCGGCGCCTAGCTACAACCTTGGCACGAGTACCCTGATTGATGCTACTCAGAGTGAGGTAGATTACCAAGGTTGGGCATTGAGGGTTGAAATCTAGGATACTCTTAAGCACCACGGCTCCCTGCGCATCGCAAAAGTTTCCGGGAGTGTGAGAACTAAGCTTGGCACTTTTTATTAGGCGGCCACACCTAAGTTAGTGCTAAACCAAAGCCTACTGTACTGTAGCGCATGTCAATAGCTTTAGGACTCTTTACATCTTTCCGAGGATTACGTATGCTTTCGCGCAATTGAGAAGTGGACGGTCTAGCTAGTACTCTTCCTGTTATTTGAGAGAGGTGAAAAGCACACCCGAGAAAAACCAAGCATCGTGGGATTTTCTTCGGTTGGAAGAAACCGTCCTTTCAGTTTTCACCCTTCACTATTTCATGACTTGATCAAACCAATCAATGACGGCTATCAAGCAATCCTTCAGCTTCAATTATCAGTCTTTGCTTTCTTTTGTTTTCTTCTGCAGACTACTCTCGCCTGAAGCTCTGCCGTCAAGATCCCAGAGACTTTTGCAGTGAGCAAGTAGCCAAGAGCTCACGTAATCACTTCATTCCCGAGTGACACCCCGTGATTGCGTGTCCACTGACCTATGTCTAGGCCTATTTCCGAGCCTCGCTTTCTTCTCTTTCCCCTCTCTTTTCCGCTCTTTCTATAAGCAATAAAAATCACCCACTCTCCTAGGTCTCGGTTCTCTCTCTGTTGTGATACTGCCCAACGACTCGGGGTTACTAGATTCAGGCTATTTTGATAACCCAGCAAGACGCATGCCTAGAGGTTAGGGGGCACTCATTGATGCTGAAGAATAGTGTGAAAGATTTTAAGCCCATTTTATTCCTCGCCTTTGTTGCTCAGGTCGCCCGAATTATTATTACAGACATTTAACTAAAGTATTATACTTGATCGCCATGCGAAGTTCTGGTTTATTTGACCCCCTGCGGTACAGCCGCATCCGCAAGGGAAGGGAAAGGGCGAAACAAAAAAGCAAAGTCCTTAATGGGGGAATTTTACAATTATTATCGATCCCAGGAACCAAGTGTTTCTAGCTTGATAAGATTGTGCCTTGACAAAATTCACTGTGCATCAACTATAATAACAGGAAAAACTCGGGCCACATCCCCACTAACACTAGTATCACGAAAACTAAAGAGGAAAAGATATAAAATGTAAATACATAGTACAATACATAATAGAAATTAATTTTTGATCTAGAGAAATTTCTTCAAGTGGTGTTGAAAATGCGGGGTGATCGGGAGAGCTGTGCTGCCACCGATCATTGGTGCCCGGTTAATTTTGTTAGAGGACAAGACTACATGTTAAATTGAGTCTAGCTTGGGAGGGAAGAAATTGCTTGTAGCGACTGGCATAATAGTTTCAGGCATAAAATTAACTCAAATTATAAGTTAAAGTTACAAGACATTTACCCCCCGGGCTCGATACTAGAGATATTAAACACACTCCATCCCCTATCGCTGTTTCGGAATGAAATGTGTCATGAACAAGACTCTGCGTGTATGATCATAATTTATTTACCAGTCTCCTCTTTTCTTCTTCAATAAAGTTAGTCTGGGGGAGCCCTCAGTGAGGCAGCACCTTTAGCGAGGCTTGGTATTAAAAGAGGCCCTTGTCCAGTATGAATCTGTTGGATAGTGGCATAGGCATGGGGTTATGCAGGGTTGCGGATATGCAGGGTTGCGGCTATGCGGCTAGGAGACGGAAGGGTATAGGGTATGTGGCTTTGTGGTTCTGATGGTTATGCACCTAGCAGGGGCTTTATTGTTTTCATACCCTATGCCTGTAGGTATAGGGTATTGATTCCATGATTTCTTTCACACCCTATGCCATTACGCATATGGGAGTTTGCGCATTGTTGAGGCTCAGGTTATATTCACAGAGGATCATGGGATGGTGCTAGATTGCTGGAAATCAGGTTTTGTCAACAGCATTTGTTTCCTTAGAGTTCGTTTAATTTCGGGAGTGTTTGGTTGGTTTGACGGAGATATGTATCTCCTAGCCTGTCCTTAGCTAGTTTAGCGCATGAGAGTCAGAGAGAGTATCGATCCTTCATCTCCGCATTTTGCCCATTTAGTGCCTGTCGTGATTGCACTTTTGTTAGTTCTTTCTTTGGTGATTTCGTTAGGCACGAACAGAATCGACCATAACCACCTACCGATATTTACTCAGCTTCGCTTAAGGTGGGGCCACGCTTGGGTTCCCCCTACCTAATATGCCTTACGGCACCTAATATTCAATACCGCAGTTTATCTCTTAGGCGGTATGGGAGTGTACAATTCCGTGCTAGGCATATATGGTAGGATGTTGGAATTCCCTCTCTGGGTATATAAGGTCTGCCTTTTTTATATATTTCTCCCTCATATCCAGAGGCAGAAATTTTGGACAAAAACCTGGCACGTGGTCTAACTATTCAAGTTCTCACGGTATTTGGTAGCCACGTTTGGTTGGGAGCGCCCAGGCCTAGAGATATCTGTTTTTCGCCATATTTGGTATCATACTAAAAGTAATTTTGTGCCAAACTTCTAGGCTATTATTTTATCTAAAGCTATGATCAATAAGTCTGTACACCAACGCCGCCCACACCCTTACAACGTAATTCAGCCGCGACTTCAACAATCAATTGCACCACCAAAAATAAAGCTAAAAATACAATAAAAATATAGAGTGAGAGCTATTGCCATAGTGATCAATACTTTGTATACCAGCCTTGATTTCTTCGTACTGCGTGATAGCGTCTGGGCATTGAATTGATCAAGCCGTCAATTAGCCCCTGCGGGACTGCCCACCACGCTGCCTTTAGAGCCCTAATGAAAATCACTCTACTCTCAGCATTATCCTTAAGATCTTTCAAGTATCTATGGTCCCTTCGGAGGATACTCTTCATGGTCTTCCAAACATGCTCGATTGAGTTTAAATCAGGGCTGTGTGGAGGGTGTTTAGCAACCTAGATTCTATGTGATTCCAACCACGCTTTGGTGATCTTTGCAATATGAATTCTCGCATTGTCTTGCAAAAAAAACCTTCCAGGAGTATAATGAGGCAATAAACCTTCCTCCAGGATCTTAATATAGGAGTGAGCACTATAGCCGTTCTTTGGAGAGTTCTCGTCTCGTTCCATAACCTGGAGTTCTGACCGCCCACCGATCCAGATAGCCCCCTAGACCATATATGAGAGGCAAGACTTGACATGTTTGCTCTCATTGACAGCTAACTCTTTCCATTTATCCTTTGGAAGTTGAAAAATCCAACCATCGGGACAATTGGGTGAGTTTTGTACGGAAGACTCATCGCTATAGATACCCTAAAGGAAGTTTTAGTGAGGACCATTATAAGGGAAGCTAATAATCTCCCATACCTCCACCAATTCTTGGTCCCTCGGACGATAATTACGTGCAATTTGTAGCCTTTCTCTCACATCCCTCTCCTGTAGGCGAATCCTCTTACAACGCCTCCATTTGCGACGTAGATTGGGCCCAAGACCGTGCTGGACAGTATTGATGCACACATTGGGACCACTGACCTCAATGAGATCACAAAAGTATATATTAGGAAAACTTCTCACAAGACGAAGTAAAAAGCGTATAATTTGACGATTTAGCTTCTTCGGATGACCAGTTTTAGGTCTAGAACCAAAGTGGTTGAGCTCGCGTGCCCGTGTAACAGTGCGGTAGACTGTCTGCCGTGTACACGCAAATTCCAATGCGACCGCCGATAGACTTGAACCCAAACTTATCACCTCAAAAATCCGTGCTCGGTCATGGGAATTTAGTTCTTTTCGTCGCTGCTGGGGAGTTTGCCGATCTCCGCTTATAACGGTACCCAAAGCTCGCCGAGAAGTCATTTTTGGGTGGTGATGTGAAAGAAAAAACCAGATACAGGGATTGGGAGGGTGTTGTGTAAAACCGCGTTGTCACTTAAACTAGGTGGGCGGGGGTGGGGTCCATGTACAGACTTATTGATCATAACTGTATTATTTAAATGGAAACGGATACCGATAATAGGGCCCAACACCGAATTTGACTGTTTCGCACTGCCCAAGAGATGGTCGAAGGGAATGGGCCATCTGTGTTCTGTGCTTGACTTTATAATATGTTGGTTAAATTGAAACAGGTACTGATAAGATACAGGTAATATATAAGCAGCTTGAAAAGAAGCCCTAGATCTAAGTTCGAACAAATTTTAAGAACCCGCTCCTCTCCTGAAAAAAACAAAGGTGGGGAAAAATGATGAAAAAAAAAGCATTGCCGATACTATTGAACATTAAATAACCCACGGCCATTCCTAAAACCCCAATCATGCAACATATCCCCCGTAGCTTCTAAGTCCAAAATAAACACAACCAAGGAAGAAGAAAAAACAGAGAAAGAAAGGAAGAAAGAAAGGGAATTGCTATCATACATCGGGACTGGAGTTAGCTTAGTCCATCCGTATCTAGTCATAGGAGGTAAAAATCGAGAAAAGGTAAAAGACAGGATGTAGAAGAAGGAAGCTAGACGAGAAATGGGCAATAGGCAATGGAAAATGGCCTCCGGAGTATGTTTTCTTTTCGAATTATAGAGGTTCGGAGGTGAGATCGTCGTCGGGTACGCTATGAGGAAATGAATGGATGTAGTACTGACCGGAAACCAAGTTTCATGGAGCACATGTGGATACGGTTTCCCACTAGACTGTAGGGATGAGGAGGGGTGGGTTCGGGAAGTGGGTGTATGTTGCTATGGAGGTTATGTAGAAAAGTTAGGGATACTTGTCAAAACGGATGATAAGAGTGCCCGAGGATGTTATAAAGGGAAATGCTGGCGCTTAGAAGGGCACAAAAGCGGCGGGGTCTCTCTACGGCGCTTTAGTGGCCTGGAAGGTTGCGAGATAGTCGGGTCGGGGGTAGTGTCGGATGTGAGTGTGGGAGCAGGAGCGGATGCAGATGGGGGTGCTACAAGTTGATTCGGTGGAGGCTTTTCGAAGTGAGGGAAAGAAATGACTTCCGTAACGTCATGTCTCGGGTGGGAAATAATACCTCGCATTTGTGATAGCGGACCGAATTGTACTCTCTCAGAAGCACTGGTAGCAGGGACGGAGATTTGTTGGGTCTGGTCGACATTTGGTGATATTTCGTGAGTAAAAGGCCTTGGTTCTAATGAGGGGCTCATGGAATCATTGTGCCCAGCAAGGGAAGCAAGTAAGGGCAGTGTCGGCACTGTCGGGCCATGTCTATGTGACGAATCGGGATTGACATCTCCTCGCTCAAAGAGCATCTTCACCACGCCCGCATGTCCAGATCCGGCAGCATACGATAGTGGTGTACAGCCAGCCATATCCAACGAATTGGGATTGACATCCCCTCGCTCTAGGAGTACCCTCACGACGCCCCCATGTCCAGATTTGGCAGCGTACGATAGTGCTGTCCGGCCAGCCTCGTCCGACGAATCTGGATTGATATCCCATCGCTCTAGCAGTTTCTTCACCACGCCCGTATTTCCATATGCAGCAGCATATGATAGTGGGGTCCGGCCAGCCTTACTCCACGAATTCGGATTGACATCCTGTCGCTCTAGGAGAATCTTCACGACTCCCTCGTATTTGGTCATCTCCCAGCAGGTTCTAGGTCCCGCAGCCCATGACAGTGGTGTCCGGCCATCCTCATCCGACGAATCCGGATTGACATCCCCTCGCTCTAGTAGCATCTTCACGACGCCCCCATGTCCAGATTCGGCAGCATATGATAGTGGGGTCCGGCCAGCCTTACTCCACGAATTCGGATTGACATCCTCTCGCTCTAGGAGTACCCTCACGACGCCCCCAAGTCCAGATTCGGCAGCGTACGATAGTGGTGTCCGGCCAGCCTTATCCGACGAATCTGGATTGACATCCCCTCGCTCTAGTAGTATCTTCACCATGCCTTCATTATTTTCATATGCAGTAGCAGCATATGATAGTGGTGTCCGGCCATCCTTATCCGACGAATCCGGATTGACACCCCCTCGCTCTAGTAGTATCTTCACGACGCCCTCATTTCCAGAGCTAGCAGCATATAATAATGGTGTCCGGCCAGCCTTATCCGACGAATCTGGACCGACATCCTCTCGCTCTAGGAGTACCCTCACGACGCCCCCAAGTCCAGATTCGGCAGCGTACGATAGTGGTGTCCGGCCAGCCTCATCCGACGAATGTGGATTGACATCCCCTCGCCCTAGGAGTATCTTCACCACATCTTCATGTCCAGCCTTAGTGGCATGTATAAGTGGTGTTTGGTCCCACCTATTCGATAAAGTGGGATCCACAGCTGCCTGTTGAAGAAGCAGCTTCACGAGCGCCAAATTTCCGTGTTTAGCAGCCCATATTAATGGTGTGCCGCCGATAGAATCGCGCCCGTTTAAGTCCCATTTTCTCATCTTCACCATGTCAATCGCGATTTCGGCAACCCCCATGTATGAGATGCAGTGTAGTCCAGTAAATCCACGAAGGTTGGGATGTTTGCCGTTGTGACTAAGCACCCAGGACGAGAAGTCGACAGTCTTCTCACGCAGGAGGATGTCAGCCGATATGTGATTCGCATCACGTTCAAGATGTCGTATTGCAAGGCGTTTCACGGCTTCCGTCATCTCTTTCCTGGCATGGAATCCCCAGTAACATGAGGCATAGTGGAGGAACGGTGCCACCGGTGGGATGGCGCGGAGAGCAGTCGGCAGCTCACAGATTGACTGAAAGTGTAAATATGTGAGGCATATCTCAGCCATCATCGAGTGAGCTGTGATGAATAAATTTGGATGTGCTGCAAAGTACTCTTGAAGAGTGAAATGCACGAGCCGAACAGTTGATTTTTGTTCATCGATGGTAACAAGTCCTAAAGTGCAGCTCAACAAGGTCCTTATGGACGGGATATTGTGGAAGTTGAGGTCGGTAGTTCCTACTTCCACCGCTAATGCATGGCAGAGCTCCTGTGCTTTTAATAGCCGTTCACAACGTGAAATCCACATTAACGCCTCCATTCCCATTTTGGCTTTGTTTCCCTTCTGTTCTCTTATGCGACTCAATGTTGTGCTGTATGCATCGTCCAAACCTAAGCCTTTGGTCATCTTATGAAGCGTTTGCCTCCTCTGATGTATTGTCGCATCTTCCAGAACCGCATCCATAATCAGGGAAACAAGAAGGAATCTAAAGACCAGTGTCAGCTGATAAGCTTTAATTAACTATCTACAAATGTTACATACGCTTCGGAGATCCTGTCCGGAATAATTGTAAGAATTTCGGCCTTCAATTCCGCATCCATTGCATCCAGCTCCGAGTCCCTTTTCAACCTCATTGCAATATATCCTCGAATATCTCCCTCGGTGGGCTTTATTGGGGCTAGATCGGGGTATCCTGGGAAAAGTTTCCGGACTTCCTCTCGAATGTATGGCCTCCCCGTAATGAATAGTCGCGTGTTTGTGCACTCCCGGACAACATGCTGCAATGAGTCCAAAAGTTCAGGTCGATGTTTTGCGGGAAACTCATCTAAAGCATCAATGCAGATAAATCCCCGTTTCAAAGATGAGAGAGATTTAACGAGCATTGCGCGGACTTCGTGAGGTCGGAGACTCCTACCGCCAACCCCTCGTTTCGCTCGTTCAAAGGCCTCCGATATCTCCTCGGGGATAGGTTCCACGGCCGTAACAAGTTGCTTCAAGAGAACCGCTAACACACCCGTGGCGGATTGATCTTTGTGAGCATGGAAGTCGCAGTACACACAAGTGACGGCCACACTGTCCTGGTTCATTGAATCGCAGAGTGTATCTATTACAAGAGAACTAATGTTTCCATATTTAGTACCGCACGCCATTTCAATAGACCTACTCTTACACACCTCAGATAAGTCTTCCCCACCCCTGGATCACCATAACAGAATAACACCGGATGGACAGCCTTATCCTCCCCTCTATGCCATTTCTCAAACTCGTTCGTTCGGAGAAGCCAGTCCCCTATTCCATCCATGCGACCCTCACTCACTGCCCGATGCCTTTCTCGAGGTGCCAGAGGTGACAACCATTCCAGAATCTGGCGCCTCTCGTCTGACACCACGTTGTTATAACTGTCCCTCACGTTACCCACGTTGGTATTTATGATAATGGTCGAGTTTTGATATGCGGTAGAACTCATCCTGTCTTGCCTATCGTTCTTCTTGCCGATAGTGGTCGTGTCCCCCGTGGATTAAAAGATGGAGTAACGATTGATAGAAATAATCTCTTTTTTACAAAAACAAAAGGGGGCTTGGGCGGGGTGAGCAGAGGTCAAAAGTCAAGGCACTGCTTGCTCCATTCTAGCAGCTAGATTTAGGCTTGCTTGTCTTGGCGTGTGGGCACCAAAATAATCTCGCTTCCAATTACTTGAATGGAGCACCGCATGGTTTCCAGTCGTCTTCCGCCAGAGCACCCCCAGAACCAACTGGGGGCCACTGCGCCCACCACCCTTCCCCGACAAGTGAACCGAGACAGCCCTTAGTGAGCTTGGCATTAATAGAAGCGCACCTTCCTTCCGAATCAACCAAAACCATAATAGTACTCGGATTCCAGGGTTAGTCCGTGAGCACAATTTTGGAGGGGTGGGCATGAGGTTTATAGGCCATATGCACATAGAGTGGTATATGTTAAAAGAGAAGAAATTCAGTGAATACTTTCAAGACAATAATTGGTGAAGTTTGATTTTCCAAGGTTAATATGATATACCGTACCGTAAAAACTCGGTCATAACGAACTCGCCTGGGCTGGTCGTGCAGCAATTTTCCGTGCTTTGGATGGCCCAGGAGGGCGTCCGAAGAGGTTTGCTTATGTTATCTGGCCCTGTTTGCAAGCTCT
>Ga0307507_10010043_pt1 | contig 12382 bp, 12 predicted proteins | sample 7_EM_MG_FD_207223 | JGI IMG/M metagenome (GOLD analysis project Ga0307507, IMG submission 207223) | Populus trichocarpa ectomycorrhiza microbial communities from riparian zone in the Pacific Northwest, United States - 7_EM | ecosystem: Host-associated > Plants > Roots > Unclassified | place... | reverse complement strand
AAAAAAAAAAAACAAAAAAAAAAAAAAAGACATGAGATTTGGGTTCTTCACGCAACCATCTAAGTTCTTTCACACACTATACTTTCAATACAAAGATCTTTATCTATCACGTTTCTGGGAATCAAGACACGACTGGCTTATATGAGTCTAGCGATTGATGTTGCTAGATAGGAGTCAACGGACTTAGCTATCGCAACAAGCTATCGGGCAAAGAAAAAGGGATCGTTAGGAGACCATCGGTTACCTGCTGCAAGTATTATCTGGAGAAGAGAGGATTGTAACACAGACTCAGACTGCTACCAGCCCAAGTCGTGCGGTGCAGCCGCAAAGAGAATAGCCGGGGTGAGTATCAAAAAAACTGGAGGAAGTATGCGAAAGACTAGACAAAGGTTGTGCAGCGGTCCAGGGGACGTCCATGTACCGGAGTCAGACTCAAACTGCATTTCGGCCACCAAGGTCGTGCGAGCCTTGGATTCCGGTTTCACACCATCTCCGGGTATGCAACTTTCTGCCCTTACTACTGACTTGGGCATTCATGCCTTGAGGTCTGGTTGACAAATAGGAAGGGAGACTGACCTAAAAAAGATATTCCGGCTATATACCCGGATGGCAGTCAATAGCAGTGCCAAATGTGACCTAGCAGCCATGGCTAAGACTGACGAACCGAACGGTCTGGCTGACGCTGCAGAAACTTCGAGGATGGTCGCCCGCAGTGGGCCAATAATCGACCTTAGTTCCGTGGGTGAACCAGATAGACCCCATGGGAAGGTCAATCTGAGTCGGCAACCTACCGCCGCGCCTAGTCCGCCACACAGTCCTCCTCTGTTGGCTCCCAATCAGAGTCACGATCTGGCCTGTGCAGCCTCAGAGCAGCTACTGCGGAGGATATCAGCTGAGCATCTTGTGATGGTAGCCTCCGGCGCGCAGCGGCTTGCCGATACATCAGCGACCGAAGTTGGTATGCCCAGCAGAGGCCATTCCCCCTCTAATCTCTCCGCTGATGATGCGCTTGTAGATATGGTAGCAGCAGATGCTGGACAAAAATTAGGCCTAGCCGCCTGCTCCCAAGCCAGCTCAAGTGAATACTATATACCTGGTAAGTTGCAATTACAACTACCAGATCTTTCATCTACTATGTTGGCAGCAGGTCCTACTGCTTTGTCAGCAGAAACAGACCTTAGGAGTCCGCTCCGGTTCGTTTCTGCACACCAGCTTCTGTCAACAAAGCTAGCCTGCCTCGACCCAATGTGGCTAATGTGAAGCTGCAAAGAGGGTAGTTCCGTTCATGATTATAGATACTATGCCACTCCAGATCCTGGACTTTTCCTTTCGGTGTTTTTGATTTTCGCTCCAAGAGTTCTGCATGTGGTTCTGGCCCGTTCCTGACCATTTCTGTTTTAGATTAGCCCGCCACAACTAGGCTAGTCTGCGTTAACCCAGTGTGGTAAATTTAGACTTATGATTGTCCACGTATCCTACCAAGGCACAAGAGAAGCTTGGACATTTACTTTGGGTGTTTTGGAGACCATTCTTGTCGTGTTCTGCACTGGCTGTTCTTCGTCAGGGGCTGTCTTTTCTGGCTTTTGAGGTTTGCTCTAGGAATTTTTGCAGTTCATTGTTGTTTTTTTCCGCCTTTTCTCGTTTGGGATATGTTTCTTCTAGTTTTAGACCTTGCTCTTTGGCTTTGTGTGGATGATTCTTCCAGCTGTTTGTCGTCAGGGATTGCCCTCTTCATTGCTTTTCCCATCCTAGCTTTCACTTTATACCCCATCCATTGAGCCTTAGCGGCAGCTTCTACGTTCTGAAATGAGCGTTCTGTGCTCCGAATCCTAGCCTTACCAGCATTCGTTATGGTCCGCTTGGCAGACCGACTTGAACTACAATAGTCCGCACCTTCAATAAACCTCTTCATCTGCTCCATTAACCCTGAATCCTTGACGCTTGTATTATGATTCAGCAAAACAGTTTCACGGCTGATTTGAAGCGAGACGCCTCGGGTGCAAATTCCTAGTTCAGGTGTCCAGCCGCAATTCAGCCTCACGGGTGTGTGCCAATACCATGCAGTATGAAAGCGAGTGACAAGCCGTGAATGTCCCGAGCACTTAAAGATGCCCTGACCATTTCTCTCTTCTAGATTCAAACTCCTTATTGCCCTTTTGGCTACCTACCAATACACGTTTCCTAACACCATCTATCTAGCAACTCTGTTCACTATAATCCTATGCTAGCAGAATTTGCCTGGACTCTATGGCACAACAACTACGGCGGCTTACGGCCCACAGAACGCGTCTGTTGAGGGAATAGAGACAAAGACAAAGGGAGGGTCGCCGCGAGCGTGCCCAGAGATCTCAATCGAGGGACAGGTTAACCAGAATACCACCCACTCCTGCGTCGGTTACAGCAGGGTCAACTGTAAGTAGGAGGGGGAATGCCGTGCTGGGGCCAGCTTCATCCCGACTTGAGATACCAGAGCCTGTTCCAGACAACCCGGAGCCTGTTCTGGAAAACTTGAGCCAGGCCCTCGAGCGAGCGGATGACAGTATAGACTCCGATGATCGAGATTACAAGGGCCAGAGCCAGGAGAGCCAGGACAGCCAGGAGAGCCAGGGGAGCCAGGAGTGCCAGGAGATGAACGAGTTAGAACAGCATGGGGATGATGAAGGTCAATTCGCACATTGGGGGGGGGCACTGAGGCTGATCGGGCATGAGGTCCGTAACTCGCAAGCTCCTATAGTGACAATCACCCCTGAGAATACCCGGAGTTCTAGTAGGATTGGTTACCCCGGACGGAGAACACTTGCCCTGGTACATATTTGCCACCATCGTTATCCATCTGTGGTTCTCTCCCATTGTCCTGCAGTCTTGAATTTTGCTTGCAACACTGGCCATAGCTCCAAGCCACCCCGAGCCAACAACACCAGAATTGGAGAGTGGCGGTGGAGAGCGGACCTGCAGCAGACAGAATATGGCCAGAGGGATTGAGTGTAGCATCCTGGCCAAAGCCTGTTCCCTGATATGGGACTGGACGATCTTAGTGAATCCGTTTCTGAACCCAGTTACCCTCACCGAAGAGGTCCGCAGGTGCTGGAACGATGCACAGAGTGAAATAGACTTTCCCAACTTTGCCGATGCTACCCCACACTCAACTGACCAGGCAAGTTACCCTTAATCGATAACTAATATGTTATTCCCAAACTAAATAGAGCGGCCGGCCGCCACTAGTTTGTAAATCCGGTCAAAGCACAGTTCGTGCAGATCTCAGTATCTACATACGGTGGAGAAGGCTATAACAGGAGTCGATAAGTTTAATATTGATAATCCTGCAGCCTGCAGACGAAGGGCAGAATACCTGCTGGAGGAGGATAGGTTCACTTGCCCACCAAGGAACTATGGGGTAGCTTTTCAACATTTCCCCTGATTATTTCGAACCGTAGTAAGACTAAATCCATCTAATTCGGCAGACAGTCAATTTCTCCTTGATTCGTAGCGCCACAGATCCCAGATGCAATATACACACAATATTACTCTAGCCCCAAAAGGAAAGACATGATGGATCAGTGGTTCCTAGGCAAGATCGATAGCCGGTTTATATATCTGATAGCAGTGATATTGTGCCATTCACTACGATGCTGGCGGAGTGGAAACTTAATCGATAATCTACCTTTCACCCGTGCCAGTTCCAAAGGTAAGACAAATAATACTGACTTGTGGTTTTCAGAATTGTTGAGACCCCTTGGCGCCCAGCCGCCCAGGCATCTGGATACTCTTGAAAAACGCAAGGACTTAAAGGGGTGATAAGCTGCCTAACAGGATGATAGGCCTGGTAGAATGCCAAATACAGACATGGGACGGTATAGGAGAGGTCTGGCATGGACGAATGATCGAGCGGATCAGGACAACATTAAAGGCTAGAATCAAGCAGGAGCGGGGAAAGCGTGTAGACATAACGGAGGGATATTCCAATAATGAGGAGGCATTGAGGCGAGAGGTTGGAATCGATCCGGAGGGGGATAGATCAGAAGCGGCTGGCGGCCCTGAAGATGCAGACAGAGGACATGGTTGGCGCAGACCGCAATGGGATCAAGGGGCGAATCTCAGGGTATTAGATGATATAGCTCTGTTGCAAGAACCGGCGGACATGCCATCACAGGTTGAAGAAACTGACCTAACGGAGGGGAATCCACGTATTAGTATTCTGTGATCATATATGTATATTATGAGAGCGTAATGAGGGAAATCAATGAGATATGCCAATACAGTCCGGAAGTGACAAAACGTGAAACTGTGTAGGCCAGTAGGAGGGCGTCAGGCGGGCAATTGTCGGCATGAAAGGCATGGGAGGGTGTCGGGCGGATGCGGAAGCTGGGCAGCCGGCAATTGTAGGTTCAGGGGGCAGGGGAATGTGTCGGGCGGACGGTGAGAGGCCGGAGTGGAGAGTAGAGCACCTAGTGGACCAGATGGATTGGGGAGGGAGGAGAGCGAGAGGTTTAGAGGGGAGAAGGTCCGCCGAATCCGGGAGAATATGCAAAGGGGTTGGGCTGTGAGGAAAGAAGAACAGAGCTTGTGCGGGGATTGGGACGAAAAAGAACTAGGAGAGGGACGGGGAATGTTCTCCCCGCTTCTCCTGTTGTGTCCGAACACCCCCACAAGCTCTGTTCTTCAAGTTCTTCTCCCCGTACCCCCCAAACTCTTTGCGTATTCTCCCAGATCCGGCAGACGAAATCAGAGCAGAATGGGGTATCATGGGAAGAAGGATGGTGGACAAGAGTGTGTGGGAGAGGGTTGGGAGTAGATATGTCCTGGCCACAAGGCGCCTGCGAAGCGGAGCCTGCGGACTGGGGCATTCAGGACTAGGGGAGGAAGAGGTTCTGCGCTGAGGGCAAGGTTACTAGGGAGAACTGCGGCAGGCCGCGTCCTGTCCCACCAGACACAAAGAGGCCGTGTCCCGACGAAGCGAGCCCGGGTGTTCGCATCAGGAACTGGAGTTTACATTATAAGCGCCTGGAGCATCCGGCGCACAGGGCGAACAGGACACACCAGGACGCAAGGTAATATTTTTGCTGATGCAGCCGCACCCAATAGTATAGTAATAGATTAACGATAATATCTAAGTGGGAGTAAGGAGTTAGGTCTTTAGATAATTAATAGAAATAATAAGGTGCTTCAAAATGCCGATAGACCACCGCAATAACCGGAGTGAGAAATGAGGCACTGGTTATCCAGGAAACGATATGCAATGAATCTGGCAAACCCGGAGAAGCAGCATGATGTGAAACCAAGTTGGGAGGTACAAGTAAGCCAAGATATACACTTTTAGTGGTAGAGTAGGACATTATTGATGAGGGATACAATAAGGGCAGACTGGGGACGCCGGACAACGAGCTATATTATCAGGGAAGGTGCCGACACGAAGACGAAGATCTCGCTGCCTGGATGAATGCATTCAGCGGAAGTTGGAAATCCCAAGATGCACTGGGTGAATCAGGCTGGGAAATATAAATGTTTCGGGTAGATGAGGGATGGCTATGTAGATAACTGGAATTGGGCGAAGGGAAAGGGGTTAGGGAGAAGATGAATGGTGTTGGGAAAAGAGAGTGGACTGCGAATGGATGTACTGAGAAAAAAGAAAAAATAGGAGGTCATGGTGTGAGGGGAAAAGGGTAAAGAGGAAGAGGAATGGTATCGGGGAGGGGAGCAGACTATGGACAGATCCGCAAAGGGAAGAGCAAAAATGGCAGATTATGAGGTGAAGGGAAATCAGTAAGAAGGGAGATGAATGGCGTCAGGGAAGGGAGCGGACTATGGACGGATCCTTAAAGAAAAGAGAAAACAGGAGGGTATTGGGTGTAGATATGCCGCGAGGGTGCGAAAATCAAAAGGGATCTGGAAGATGGAAGGAAGCAGGATACGGCATCAAAGGAAGTCTAGGGTTGAGAGAAGATGCAGGGTGCAGGAGTGTTGGGGCAGAGAGGCGTCTGGGGCGCCCAGACGCAGAGAGTGGCCGTCCGGACGAAATCAGTACGTAGTGGCCCATCCAGAATAGCGATTTGCGTCTGGGGCACCCAGGGCGTCAGATGCCCCAGGTGCACCAGGCGCAAAGTAAAATCTTTGCTAATGTACTACCTAAGACTCCCTCCAGATAAGACGGTGACTTCCTGAGAGTTCATGCGATTGGAACGTAACCTATACCGTTGTGTAGCTACCGACGAGCTCAACAACCGCTAGCAAACGGAATTGGAACATGCCTAGCAGTTGTGGAGGAATCAGCCATCGAGTGAAATTCTGCTAGGGTACTACCTCAACAGAAGACACTGACTTCCCGAGTTTTTATGCAATAGTGACATAACCTATTCCGTTGTATAGCTACCAGCAAGCCCAACAACCTCCAGAAAAGCAGAATTAAATACGCCTAGCAGTTGTGGAGGGATCAGCAATCCAGTAGAATTCCACTAGGGTACATCAGCAAAAAGGTATGTTGTCCCAGATGCGCAGCTGTTGCGTCAGGATACCAGGAACGGAATATTAGCGCCCATGACGCCAGTACCCTTCTATGGCTGCTTGGCACACTTGCTTGCGCCATGTGCGTCAGGAGAGCACGTTGCCATACACAGTTACCTCTGGACACTACTAGCGACAACACCTTCCTCCTGGTGCCTTCAAACACATCAAACAACACCATTGCAGCTCCTGAGTCACCACTTATTCACTCCCCATCCAGACTTCTCCATAGCTCTCCTACCATCTCTCATAGCTCGAAAGAGGGTACCCTTGGCACAAATGATTGGGTGGTGAGAAAGCTACCTGGCCCTACTCCTAATCTTAATATTGCGCTAATCACACCACCCTGCCAGTGAGTGACACAGAGTTCTATCTTCAGAATTTGATCTTTCAGAGAGTGAAAATGCCAGCACACTCCAGTCTGAAAGTGAGTGATAGCTATGACAGTCTGGAGCACACTTCATTGTTGTGGTTTCTCAGCACTTAGCCTTTGACGTGACGCGACTCCATACTTTCCCCTCACCGCTCCATATGCTCACCACCAGGCCTACCCTGAAGGCTCCACCACACCCACAACAACAATTCTGAATCTAACACCTGCATCATGCTGGGCTCGACGCCAGCTACATAGTAGTATAAGTTAGGTCCCTGTGGCATCAAAACTCATGAAGTTACTGCCTTCTGTGAATGTACTAAGCGGGCGGAATTTCACTCGATTGCAGATTACTCCACAACCGCTCCAAGGATTCCGATTCTCTTTATGGGAGGTTGTTGGGCCTGACGCCAGATATGCAATGGTATAAGGGACGTCCCTGTAGCATCAAAACGCAGGATTTCGCTGACTTCTGTGGAGGCGGTCTTAGGTAGCATATTGGTGGAATGTTACTCGATTGCAGATTGCTCCACATCTGCTTGACGGATATCAATTCGGTTTGCGGGAGGTTGTTGGGCTTGACACCAGCTACACGCCGGTATAAGGCCCATTCCTACGTGGTCAATAACCATGAAGTTACTATTCTAACTAAGAGAGATAGCCGGAGGGGTACCCAGAGAAATACCCTGAGGGATACCCGGAGAAGTCATGGGGAAGCCATTTGTGCGTTGCCGCCTGTATTTAGTAGAATTAGAAATTCAAAGAAGACTGTTTACATTGACTATTTAAGTGTAAAATACATTGTGACCTTGGTCAGAGAGCAAAGGGGGGACCCTTACCCTGATTCCAGAGTGAATCCTGAAGATTTGGTTGTGTGTTAGGATGTGCCTAGCAAAAATAGTGGTACCTCGGTGACGTCTAGAAGATATAGTGTTACGCCAGGTGACGCCCTGATGAATTGGTGTTGTACAAGTTGCACCCAGTGATAGTTAGTGTAGCTGGATGCGTGCGGATTGACGGTTAACGTTATGTGCACTAGGTGCGCCGGACGCAGTGGGCCCACCAAGTGCCAAGGATTATTTTTGCTAATGTACTACCTAAGACTCCCTCCACAAAAGACAGTGACTTGCTGAGTCCTCATGCGATAGGGACATAATCTATACCGTTGGGTAGCCACCGACGAGCCCAACAACCTCCAATAAACAGAATTAGAATACACCAAGCGGTTGTGGAGGAATCTACCATGGAGCAAAATTCTGCTCGTATATTACCAAAGGTTTCCTCCGCAGAGGTCAGTAACTTCCTAAGCTTTCATGTGATTGAGATGTATCTTATACTGGTGTGTAGCTACCGTGACCATCGAGCCTAACAACCTCCAGAAAACGGAATCCAAATCCAGGCAGTGGCTGTGGAGTAATCGGCCATCTAGTGAAATTCCGCCAGGGTCAATAAAGAGACCTCACTATAGTCGACAGCAATTTCATGAGTATTGATGCAACCGAGACGTAGCTTATACCGGCGTGTAGCTAACCTCAAGCCCAAAACCCCGAAAAGAGAGAATTGGGATATGTTTTCATGTTGTGGAGTAATCTGCCATCAAGCTTTTAAAATCACCTGCCCTGTAACTCGATGAGCATTAACAGTGTAGAGAGGAGCCTTATACCAGTGTGTAGCTCGAGCTGAGTACCCTCCAGGTTACAGATACTGAATGGGTTGAGTGCTTGTGAAGGAGCGTTCTGGGGAGGAGTGGAGGGTGGGTGTAAATTAGGGGAAAGTGTGGAGTCGTGTTGCGTCAAAGACTAAGTGCTGAGAAACCACAACAAAGAAGTGGGCTAATTAGAGACTGTCATAGTGATCACTCACTTTCAGACTAGAGTATGCCAGCATTTTCGCTCTCTGAAAGATCAAGTTCAGAAAATTCAATATTTAGCGCAAAATTAAGATTAGGGCTAGGGTGGCTTTCTTACCTTGCACCTACACTCACTTGAACCTGTCTTGCCAAGATGAGCTCCTTTCTTAGGATAAGGGAGGCTAGAAAGAGAGCCAGAAGGCAGGTACTAACCAAGGGGTACTCAGGAAGCAGTAGAGGATATTGAGTAGTATCCAGATGCGGTGTGGTATTGTGCGATCTGTCAGGATACTTAGGATGATTAGATGTGTGGTAACCCAGCACAGAATGCAACCAAGAGGTACACTCGCTCTGAGGATACCCAAGATGCACAGGATGCAAATTTGACATCACTTGCATCAGGATGCAAGGCTGGCGCACAGGATGCACCGTACATTTTTGCTGATGTATTAGTGTCTTTTTGAGACTAGTAATTGATACTGCTTAATATAAGTCAGGGGACTTAGTTATCACAGTTCAAAGTTGAGAGTGAGAAGTGATTGCTAGTGAGCTACTAGTTACCTGCTACCAGTATTACCTGGAGAAGAGAGGATTATAACACTATATATCAATACCTTTCCAGAGGAATACAAACTGATCTACCTTTTCCTTCTTAGATGACATTGGCTACAAGTGGGAAGAGAATTAGGAGATTATACAAGTGATCAATATTGAATAATGTATTATCAGACAATCCAGGGGAAATTCCTGGGAACTTACATGCACCAATAGGCTCTTAGTGACATCTCTGTTCTGTCATAATAGTTACTCTATGAGACTTAAATAGAGCTTATCATGAGGGATCCGAGTTAACAGAAGTTAAGAAAAAGTTGAAATGCCACTGGTCATGTGATAGCCATTTCTGTAACGATTTAGTCAAAATAATAACGAGATAGGTTAATGAGCCAATTCAGTAGAAGAATAAGGAAAAAGAACATAGTATATCCAGTGAGTTAGAAAACTAATACTATCAATAATATCTCAAGTAAGTTGTCAGACATTAAAACTTAGACAAAAGCAGTAAGTAAGTTGGGGATATTGAGTTTTAATAACTTAAATCTCAATAAGAGAGAATGTAATCAGAACACATTACTGGTAGCTTTCAGTATTCTTTAATATTTCAAATATTTTATATTTCGTTTTGCATATAGTTTGATACTTTATATACTTTATATCACATTTTAAGACTACAATTTTGAGATTGTATAGTTGGCATTTACTAAAGTTCCAGATCTTCTACGAAGGATATTTAAGCACCTAGTATTCTTTGAACATAGAAAAAGCAGATTTTGATAGATATAGTTTTAATATATTTACTTGAACAGTTACTTTTTCAGTTTACTTCAAGAATCTATTAGACCAAATATACTTAGCTATTAAAAACTATCTTGTAGTTATAATTTACAAAAGGGTTTATCAAAAAAATTTGTTTCAACCTCTAGTGCTTAGTCTTCTGATATACTGCTCTTAGTATAGTGATAGTATTGTTATCCTAGTGATTCCTGTGAACACTCTCTCAGATGATTATAGTCATTATTCAGATTAACTTCAGATATTGTAATTCAGAAGACAAGGTATGACTAATTATGATTTATAGAGAAAATCTAGAAATAAGTTACAAAGTTAAATGCAATATATACCAGAGCTGTATAAATATCAGTAGAAGACTTAGGGCAAGAGTAAGGGATTTCAGACATGAATTATTGAACAAAGAAGGGAGAGGTAAAAGGAAACACTAACTAAAGAGCATAATACTGATATAGGTAAGACAATAGAGTGTTTTGGCCACCTTTAGGGGAGAAATTTTAATCTCAAAATTTGACTTAACCTAGGATATATAGAGTAAGGATTGACTATTAGCTATAATGATTCCTTAGCTTTTGGTTGAAATTCTATTAGAACTAGTTTGATTTGTCCCCTAGTTAACCATATTTAGAATATTGAGAACTAGCCTATCTTAGTGTTATGGGGATAGTAATATTCTGAGAACAAGCGAATATACTAGGCCCCACTGTTTCATATTTTTTGGAGAATATGTCTAGGGAGACGAAAGTAAATAATATGTAAAGTAGAAGTAAAGCGATCAAGTATCATTTAATGTGTATATATTGTTAAGATATCTTCTCCGTGCCTGATAATCAGAAAAAGCTACCAAGACACCTCAATATTTATATTCCACGTCTGGCTGTTTGCAGGCTGCATAACTATTCCACATAACCAAGTATTTCTTTTCATCTCTATCCCGACTTCTAGGAAATGGGAGTCCCGTTAACCCTAAATGACTGGTGGTTTACAACTCTTATTTTCGCAGCTTATTGCCACGTATGCCTCTCTTATGGTAAGGGTGCAGAGCCCATCCTCCTAGGTGGCGATACGAACATTTATCTGTTGCTCATAGTTTTACAAATAACCCCTATGTGTTCACATGTCAAAAGATTATTCGCCAGGTAGTAGATTGCCAGTCTTCACATTGTTGGCTCTATTTCGACTCAGACTGCCAAAGGCATTCTGTTGTCTTATCCGGCATTACACGACTCTTTCCTACGCATCAAACCAATTGTTATGACTATAGTTATCAGTCATTTGCCAATAAGCCAGTTAGGAGTTTATCCACCTCCCTTACCAAGCATAGTGCATTTCTGCCAGTTCTGGGCGACTTTTCAGACAGAGGAAGCCTAACTAGTATAGCCACGCCCCATGGATTATTGCCCCCTTTCCGATGCTGGATCTTTGAGTAGCAATAACTTGATGCAATTTCATTCGATCGAGATGCTTCTACTTGCATAAAGTGCTCTGCGGTCTTCTCTCATATATCCTCCGAACAGGAACTAGTCAAATGGACGGCCGTGGCTTATACGGTGTTACAAGTAGGGTGTCCTTGACATGTGTCTTTGGTGAGGGGACACAACTCTCCCAGTGACAGCTAGTAACCTATAGTCTGAACATTGGGGCCGGAGGGGGTATGTTGCTACGACCTTTCTGGAGGTTTATGTGAGAAGGTAGAGTAACCTTTCCCTCTCATCTTTCGAGAAGCTCAGTGCCTAACACTTAATACCCAGCAGCATTTCTATACAGCAACTTTAACGTTTATTATGGCAATACTGAATAGTACAGTTTCCACTATATTCTAAGTACCTCACCACTTCTAAAACCCAATATTTTTCCTATCATGATTACTCTAAAAAACTAGTATTAGTATATAGTATTAGCTATAATTACAAGATAAGGAATAGGTTATTGCGGTATAGTAACATACTCCCTCTTCAGTTTAGACTTTTACTAGCTTATTACCTAGATCACAAAATTTGAGCTCAAATTTCATTTCCAAATGGTAGCCAAAACACTCTAATGCGATATTACAAAAGTCTGATAGTATGAAGGTAGGAATTTGTAATACATCTGAAATACACAGACTCTCAATTGAGTCAAAATCTAGCAACATATCTGGGAAATAAACTTAGCCATGCCAATAATAAGCTTAAGTGTTACAATCCTCTCCTTTCCGGGTGATACTTGCAGCGGGTAACAGATTATCTCCTAACGATCACTTCTCTTGGCCCGATAGCTCTTGCGATAGCTAAGTCCGTTGACTCCTATCTAGCAACGTCGATCGCTAGGCTCCT
>Ga0307507_10010042_pt1 | contig 12382 bp, 10 predicted proteins | sample 7_EM_MG_FD_207223 | JGI IMG/M metagenome (GOLD analysis project Ga0307507, IMG submission 207223) | Populus trichocarpa ectomycorrhiza microbial communities from riparian zone in the Pacific Northwest, United States - 7_EM | ecosystem: Host-associated > Plants > Roots > Unclassified | place... | reverse complement strand
AGATTGGGGATGACGCAAGTTCGAGGGTTCACAGCACTTTTGAAAGATATGAGTGATATCTTGTGATTCGATAAAACAAAAGTGACAGTTCTTCGGGCTTTATTTCGGGCTTTTTTGGGCTACCCGGCCCAAACCCCTTGACACCCGGGCCGGCCCCAATCAGCCCGAGCCCAATTGCGAGGCTTGGATAGCCAAGAAAAGCGGAGATAGTCTGTCCTACTATACTCCAGTACAACTCAGGTACTAATACTTAGCGATACGAACTAAGCACGGTGCTGGGGATTGGGGAAAAACTGTTACTTGCCAACTATCAAATCTAGGGCACGATAATTTCTGATGTGCTAGTTACTTGTGGCAAACAAAAATACGGTAAAGGGCGGGAAAAAGGTACCATTCCTTTATGCGAAACCCTACGGTACTGACTGAAATAAATATTAATTGCGTTGATCTTGCAAGTTCAATCATATTTTAGGCAACAGATAAATCAAGGCTTGCTAACAAGGAAAGTTCTCTCAGCTTTTTCCAGAGATCTGGCGACCGGTCTCAGTGGGGAATTTTCCCCAGTTGCGCGGCTGAAAGGTGGGGAAGACAACAGGTCCCAGAGTGTAGAGTGATGCCTGAGAATGTGGGGTGGCTGGGGCCTCTGAGATTAATTCCATGGAACCCTTCAGGTACTCAGACACAAATTAAAGGCCCGTTTACCTGTCTGTCTAGTTCAGAGATTTTGGTAGGGAAACTAGATGGTGGCATCTCAGCCAACCTCGTATTCCGATAGACGTGGCAAAACTGTTTACCTATTCTAGCTACGATACGAGAAATTTTTGTGGGGAAACTAGACGGTGACGTCTCAACCAACATCATATTTATTCCGATAGACGTGGCAAAACTGTTTACCTACTTTTCAACCGTCTTATATTCTGGCTGCTAGACTGTCAAAACAGGACACGGCTCAAGAGGCCGTCTCGGTATCTCTGTCTATCAACACCACCTCAGTCCCCCTCACCTTTCATGCTGGAAATCACAAGAACAGCTATCAATCTGCTTGATTTTCCTTGCACACTCAGTTATTACCTTTCTCATATTCTGGTGCTAGTTCAAAGACACAATTCTCATCAAGGGTTTGTGAGGAGGCATTGTTGGTCCGTCCGATATCTCGGTTGCTGAGCGCTCTTGTGAGTGGAAAGCGTCATGGTTGCCAACCTCACGTTAGTTTATCAAAATTCTCACACTAAATCATAGTAGACGGTATATTAGGTAAACACCCACTCATCTATTCTCCCTACACACCTTCCACCCTCTAGCCCTCCTTAACGGTCGGCACCGTCTCCGGTTTCTAGACGGCCGTCTATAGGTAAACGGCCCCTAAATACTCGAGCATGTTTATAACAACGGCTCTCTTTCGTCAATAGAGGGATCCAGCAGAAAACCCAATCCCTGCGAAAAACGTCGTAACTACAGCAACAGCAACAAATTAGGAAAGGCGAAATACTAAGCTCTCGCAGCTGGCATTTTCTGTAAGGATCGTGAACACCCCTACCACCCACTGGTAGAAGGTAGGGGTAGTGGTTATCCTTGGAAAAAATACAAGATGTAAGCAATGGCCAAGGCAAAATCTAAACCATGATGAGTATGGTGGCTACTACTTCTGCCCACCATCTTTGAATCCTACAACAACTTGGGCCAGGCCGGGTCCCAAGCTACCGCCCACTTGCCTTTAGATCATCTTGTCATCCTGTCTCCGTGCTGGAACTCAAAAATTTCCTGAGGTTCGCATCAAGTCTCTTCTGTCACGCTTGGCATTTTTGGTAGGGATTATATTTCCTGCTGGATCTCTCTAATAATCGTGTTTTATCGTGACCATCAACAAGCAGCATAAGCTTTTAGGAGAACAAATAGCGAAAATACCTACTCTGCAAGATAGCCTTGGGAAAAGCAATGTGAAAAAAATTGTAATAATATGGTTGCTGCGGTAGTAGGCAGTAGCGAGGCTAGCAAGGCACTGTGCAAGAATCTTTTTATGAGAGAATCTTTTCTTTTTAATCTAGCTCTACTCGAGTACTATCTGTATTAGCTATCTTCAAGGTCCTAATAAAATCGAGCTACTAGTTGTGGTGTGATGTCAAATTTCAATTGCGCATAAATCTGTTGTTGGATCTATTGATCAAAACCCCTTCACGCCTTTGTAGCGAGTTGACTGGGGGGGTAGTGGCGGTCAAGGGAGGATGATGGGAATTGCTTGCCCCCCACACTTAGAAATGCAATCCTTCGAGGTCCTTATGGTGAGTGCTGTCCTCTCATCTTGTAAAAATAAATATACGGAAAACTCTCAGAATGCCCTCTGAGTTAGCGACAGGGGTCTAAGATTCCCATATGACTGGGATGCCATCTCCGGTATTTGGCACAGTACATTTCTATGAGCACTTTGGCACAGCATAGCGGCCACTACTACCAGCTTAACCTACCCACTTAACCTACTTGGCGATCCAATTCCGAGAGAAGAGGTAGCCTCCAGAGGACTAATATCATTACTCGCCAAATTCAATGCCTGAAGCCTGTGCTAGACCTTATGTAACAAGTAATAGGCTCCAGGGGCACTCTCAGAATTTATTACGGCTTGTTTCTCACTGGAGAATGGAAAGAGAGGGCAAACGAAGTGTTGATAAGGGTTAGGAGTATGATACTTGTGAGGTTATCACTGAAATATGATAAAAAACAATCTTTCTCTACTTTGGAGGGCATTCTATTTGTGTAAGACATATTCGCTAGACATATTAGACCCCTGCCCCTATCTGAGAGTGTATTCTGAGAGTTTTCCGAAAAATATATCTAGTGCTCCCAACGGTCCTTATACTAGTCAGTGCTTCATCATCCCATAGAATTGGGGATATTGTTATCATACTTTACTAAACTAGCTGCTGAAGAGGAAACACTGAGGAAGGCGTAAGGAAAGATAGCCGCTATCACACACGAGAACCCGATGTAACTTACTCCTACCGGTACGCTCTCGAAGAAGGTAAAAGACAAGACAAGAAGAAAGGAGCGGGGGAGGAGAGAGGACGCTATATAAGGAGTCGGAAACCGCTGCGGGAAATGTCGGGCGTGTATCCCCTTTAATTAGAGTAATTGTGAACTGAGGTTTTCGTTGGATACTGGACCGGGAAATGAGTTGATACAGGGAAGGCCGGAAACCCATTTTAGTGAAGCGCATATAGATACTGTTTCCTAGTAGATGGCGGTGATGTAGAGGGGTGGATAAGAGGGGCTTCGGTGATCGCGCGTCTTATGTTGGGATAATGCTTTCGTGTGTGGTATAGAATCTAACTCTACTTCCCAAGAGCACGCTAAACAAGACTAGGTATTTTGGGTGTCACGCCACTAGTCCGTGATGTCCTATGACCTTGGTGCCAATAACTGCCTCATCTGAGTGCCTAAGCGGTGTCCAGACATGTTCATCCAACGAATCGAGCCTGACTGACATCCCTGCGCCCCCAGACTAACCTCACAACCCTCTCACGTCGTGCTCTGGCAGCGAGTGATAGGGATGCCTCCCTATATCTACCAGATGAATTGGGAATGGCATCTCCTCGCCCGAGGAGTATTGCCACCACATGTCCAGATCCGGCAGCGGGTGATAGTGGTGTCCGGCGATAGTCATCCGCGGAATCGGGATCGATATCCCCTCTCTCTAAGAGTATCTTAACCACACCCACATATCTAGATCTAGCCGCATATGATAATGGTGTCCTGCGAGACTAATCCCACAAATCGTTAGAGTCATCCTCTCGCTCTATTTACATGGGCCTCAACAGAAATCCGCCAGCAATCAGTGTTCGCAACGGTCCGGGGCCCCCGTAGGGCCCGCCCGGGGGACTGCCAAGAGCCCGGGACGAGACGGGACGGCAAAACGTAGTCCGTCCTCGTCTTTCATTTCTAATAGTCGGGCAACTTGAGAAAATGACTGGACGGGACGACAAAATGCCGTCCGTCCTCGTCCTTGAATTTCTAGGACGGCCGTCATTAGGAAGGACGACAAGCCCCACGATCTGAGACATCTTCTGGTAGGGGACGGTAGGGGACGGCCGGGGACCGTGGGGGACGGCCAGGGACCGTGGGGGACGGTGGGGGACGGTGGAGGACGGCCGGGGACGGTGGAGGACGGCAGGTGACGGTGAGTGACTCTAAGAAGCCACCATAGAATACAAAGGACGGCAGGTGACTGTAGGTGACGGCTGGAAACTGTCGGTGAGTCTGAGTAAATTCGGGGGACTGCCGGGGACTACTGAATAAATCCTATCCATGCCATATCCCTACACCCTCTTGAATAATTCTAAGTTCATGAAATCCAATGGCGATTTTGTAAATGATATCACTGAATGTTATATAAAAGTCGTAGAATAAACTTGTCTAAGGGGTAAATAGAGAAAGCAGGTTCTATCACAAGCAAGAGTATACAACAATATCGCATACTTCAATTCGGATTTTACTTATTCTCTTATTACATTCCTGTCTTTGGTATTATATCTGAGCAGTCTCTATGTCACTCGACGATGAGCCTTCAGCCTCACAGCAAACAATCTGGGATTTCGATATCGATGCTGTTGCCGGACTTAGCAATCCTGCCGGTCTTTCAATCATTTCCTCCGATAACATGGACCCTAGTCGGGGAAGTAGTCTGGGTAGTGTGTTAAGTAGCGCACCCAGTGGACTCTTGACGCCTACTGTCGGAAGTAATCCTGGGGAAGATGGGTATACCATGGGGTCAGATACTAGAATTTATGAGCGAAGAAAGCGAAATAGGAAAAGGTGGGTCTATTTCCCAGAGAATGGCTCTGAGTATACGACGGGTGGTGGAAAGACACGGTGGAGGTGTGCTCGCTGTGTGTCTGTTGTTACTATTAACGCATCAGTTCTCACTTGACTTGATGCTGCTTACTAGCCTTTTGCCCTAGCTATGTAATTCCAAAATTCCAATCTAAGATATAGGTCCTGCAAAAGGTGCAGGGGTTACTTTTGCCGATTCATCAACCAAAAATATGATTGAGCATTTGCTAGATATACATAGAATAGGAAAGGATGGCCCACTTGCACTAGAGGAAGGTCAGGTTCTGATCGAAACTGCTTTCGGGAAGACCCGGCCACAAGTTATGTTTAATTCAGACCTGTTCCGAAATCTGCTACTACGATGGATTATTGAGGATCATATCACATTCAGTCAAGTCGAGCAAGCCTCCTTCTGGGTACTTCTGAGATACCTTGTCGCCTGTGTAAGATTTTGGTTCTTTAATGTCTCAAGTAAGCGAGTATTAGATTTAATGAGCTTGGCTATGTGAAGTATCCCTGCAGAATGCCACGTATACAGAGATGCCACGCGCACTGCCAAGCTCCGCCAATACGATCAAGAGTTGCATTCTTGAACAATTTCATCGAAGTCAGCAGCACCTTGCCCGCTTATTTCGCCAGAGCAAAAGCAAAATCCACTTTACTTTCGACTTGTGGAGTTCCCCAAATTACAGAGCCTTTCTTGGAGTTGTTGCGCACTGGTTAGACTCTAACTACAAACTTCAAAGTACAGTAATTGGTATGCGGAGATTTCATGGAAGACATACCGGTGAAAATCAGGCTGCATCCTTTCTGAAAGTGGTCGAACCCTATAGTATTACTGAGAAAATCGGTTACTTTACCCTCGACAATGCGAGCAACAACAATACTGCCCTCCAGTATATCGCTAAGCATTTGAATGAGCTAGGCATTCCGTTCGATCCAGTGCAACGTCGCTTGCCCTGCTTCAGTCACATTATTAACCTTGTAGTAAAAACATTTTTATGGGGTTCTGATGCAGAGGTATTTGAGGCTCAGATTGCTACTTATCAAGACTCACAACATGAGGCCGAGGAGTTAGAGGCGTGGCGGCGGAGATACCCTTTAGGCAAACTGCACAATATTGTCGATTGGATATCCCGCTCTCCACAGCGATACAAACACTTCCAAGACAAAGTTAAAAAGTCCTTTGGCCCTAGTACGAAGGCATTGTCGCTTATCCGAGGTAATACAACCTGATGGGGAGGGGACTATGACTCTCTCATACACGCATTTGAACGCCGTGATCCTCTTGAAGAATTTATTTCGCTAGTAATCCGCCGGAGCGAAGAGGAAGAAAATAGTAGCAACTCCGCTCCACTCCAACTTGATGAACTAACTCCTATGGACGGGAATATCTTACGCGAGATTATGCATATCCTGCAGCCATTCCGGAAATGGCAGCTGATCTTGCAGGCCAAAACTCATTTTGGTCAACTTCACGATATCTTTCCAGCCATGGATGAGCTGCTGAATTAGCTAGAACAATCACGGGAGCACGAGATACCCCATATACGAACTTCAGTTAACCTTACATAGAAAATGCTTAATAAGTAAGTAATCCTTACTGCTTCATTTCGGGTCTAAAACTTATCTATGTTAGATATTATGCATTAACCGACCTGGTTCCAGCCCACTTTCTCGCTATTACCTTAAATCCTGAGAGGAAGTATAAGTACTTTGAAAATGAATGGGAGGACAGACCCGATTGGATCGAGAATGCGAAATCTACTGCAGAATCAGTTTGGAACTCCGAGTACAAACCAAGTCATTTTAATAGTACCAGCAATGATACTATTGTTCTCCCCATCGCTTCTTTGACGACGGCTTCCACTCGCTCCGTGACTACTTCTACCAATTCCCTCCAGGAAGTTTTACCTTAGCTTGGAGACTTACCAGACTGGAAGAAGAAAAGACGAAGGCTTATTGGAGACGAGCGAGATGAGCTCCAGCGGTATCTGGAGCGGGAAGTGGAGGACGATCTTCCGAGTGGCCCTCTCCAATATTGGATTGACCACATTGACGATATTCGTCAGAAAGGATTAGTGAAAATGGCTCTTGACATCTTCAACATTCCTGCAATGTCCGCAGATCCTGAGAGACTTTTCAGTAGGTATGGTAATCAACCTTAAATTTGATTCACGTCCCTTGACACTTCCCACTAGTTATCAATTTACTAAGCTTTTCCTAATTCACATCTTTCTAGTTCAAAACTACTGCTCACAGATCGCCAGAACCGCTTGGGAGACGAAGTTATTGAGGCCTCAGAGTGTCTTAAATCTTGGGTAAGTTCTGGAATTGTGTATGGCGGAACGAACTTAGATGTGAATCGTATGGAGAGTACACTCAAGGCTTTGGAACTACATTCCTTGGGTCTTCGCTCATCCTCAGTTATTTAAATTTCTTTCTTTTATTGATAATATTGCGCAATTTTGGTTTCTCTTTTTCACAGGCTAGTTATAATTTTATGTATCAGAGACAATTACCGGTAGCTAAGTTCTGATCTTGTTTGGCAAATCAATCCAATGGAGACCGACAAGTTACCAGTATATAAGCTACTCCAAGTGGGGGCAATTAAATCCTTGTGGGGGACGGTGGTCCTTCATTCAGATATGTGGGGCAAGTTCCAGAAAAGACCAGACGGGACGAGAGAATTCCGTCCGTCCTGGTCTTTGAGTCTTATTTGTCGGGCAACTTTAGAAAATGACCGGACGGGACGACAAAATGTCGTCCGTCCTCGTCTTTCAATCCTACAGGCCGGGCAACTTCAGAAAATGACCGGACCGGACGACAATCGGCCGTCCGTCCTCGTCCTGCCTCAGGACGGACGGACTGCCCCGTTGCGAACACTGCCAGCAATCCTTGATTGTGCACGGGTAAGTTCACCCGACGAATCCGGATTGGCATGTCCGCGCTCTAAGAACATCATTACGATGCCCTCAGGTCCAGATCCAGCCGCATATGATAATGGTGTCCCGCGATACTTATCCGACGAATTGGGATTGACATCCCTTCGCTCGAGGAGTAGTTTCACCACACCTTCATGTCCGAATCTGGCAGCGAGTGATAGTGGTGTCCGGCCATCGTGGCTTCTGGAATCGGGACTGACATCCCCTCGCTTGAGGAGTAGTTTCACCACACATTCATGTCCAGATCTGGCAGCGAGTGATAGTGGTGTCCGGCCATTGCCATCCGCGGAATTGGGATTGATATCCCCCCGCCCGAGGAGTATTGTCACTACCCTCTCATGTCCAGATTCGGCAGCGAGTGATAGTGGCGTTTGGCCATTTCCATCCGCCGAATTGGGACTGACTTCCCTTCGCCCGAGGAGTATTGTCACTACCCTCTCATGTCCAGATTCGGCAGCGAGTAATAGTGGTGTCCGGCCATCGTTATCCGCAGAATTAGGACTGACACCCCCTCGCTTTAGGTCCATATCCCCTAGCTCCGACAAAAAAGATCTGGTCATAATCGGTGATTGTGTCCGGGTAGGTTTACCCAATGAATCCGGATTGATATACCCGCTCTCTAAGAGCATCATCACCACGCCCTCGTGTCCAAATCTAGCCGCATACGATAATGGTGTCCTGAGATACTTATCCGACGAATCAGGATCGACACCCTCCCGCCCGAGGAGGACCCTCACCACGCCCTCATGTCCAGCTCCGGAAGCGAGTGATAGTGGTGTCCGGCCATTGTCATTAGCCGAATCAGGATCGACATCCTCTCGCTCGAGGAGTACCATCACCACACTCTCCTGTCTTGCTCCGGCAGCGTATGATAATGGTGTCCGGCCAGATTTGTCCGACGAATTGGGGTTGACATCCCCTCGTCCCAGAAATATCTTCACAAGGCCCTCACGTCCAGATTCAGCAGCAAATGATAGCGGTGTGCGGCCATCTCCATCTAACGAATCGGGATCGACATCCCCTCGCTCGAGGAGCAGTTTCACCACATCCTCATGCCCAGACTTCGTAGCATGTGCGAGCGGTGTTAGGCCTAGTTCGTCTGATAATGTAGGATCAACACCCCCCCGCTCTAGAAGTAGCCTTGTGAGCATATAATTCCTGTATTTAGCAGCCCATATCAGTGGCGTTGCACCATTAAAATCACGTCCGTTCAAGTCCCATCCTTCCATGTTGAGCATTTCAGTTGCAATTTCGGTAACCCCCATGTATGAAATACAGTGTAATCCAGTAAACCCAGCAAGATTGGGACTGCTACCAAGACTACGATCCCACCAGGACAGGAAATCAACACTCTCCTCACGCAGGAGAATATCAGCCGATATGTGGTTTGCATCTCGTCGGAGAAGCTGTAAGGCGAGGCGTTTCACATCTTCCGTCATCTCCTTCCCAGCTTTCCTGGCATGAAATCCCCAAGAACATGAGGCATAGTGGAGAAACGGCCTTTTCAATGGGATATTATCTAGGGGAATTGAAAGCTCACAGATTGACTGAAAGTTTAAATAGGTGAGGCATATTTCCGCCATCATCGAGAGAGGTGTGATGAACAGGTTGGGATGTGCTGCAAGATACTCTTGAAGGGTGAAATGCACGAGACGGACTGTTGATGCTTGCTCATCAACTGTAATAAGTCCTAATGTGCAATTCAACAAAGTCCGTATTGACGGAACATTGCGATGGTTGAGGTCTGTGGCTCCCACCTCCACCGCCAGTGCGTAGCAGAGCTCTTCAGCTTTTAACGGCCGTTCGGAACATGATATCCACATCAGCGCTTCCATTCCAAGCTTCACCCTGTTCCCTCTCTGCGTTCTTATGCGGTCTAATGTCGTGCTGTATGCATCATCCAAACCAAAGCCGTTTGTCATCTTATGGAGTGTTTTTCTTCTCTGATACACTGTCGCATCATCCAGAACTGCGTCCATAATCAGGGAAACGAGAAGAAATCTAGAGACCAATATTAGCAAATATCCTTAGATTCACTACCAATAAGCTTTACATACGCCCCCAAGATCTTGTCAGGAATAATAGTAAGGATATCAGCCTCCAATTCTGCATCCATTGCGTCAGGCTCTGGGTCCATTTTTAACCTCATAGTGAGATATCCCCGAATATCGTTCTTGGTGGGCTTCATGGCGATTAGATGGGGATACCCAGGGAAAGACCTCTTGACTTCCCCTCGAATGTGTAGCCTCCCGGTAATGAATAGTCGAATGTTTGGGCGCTCCCGGATAATTTCCCGTAAAGAGTCCCAAAGTTGAGGTCGATATTTCGTGGGAAACTCATCCAAGGCGTCAATGCAGATAAATCCCCGTCGCAGCGATGAAACAGATTTGACCAGCATCGCATGGATTTCTGGGAGCCGGAGTGCCCGACCGTCCACCTTTCTCTTCGCTCTCTCAAACGCTTCCTTTATCTCTTCTGGGATTGGTTCTAGTCCTGCGACAAGTTGCTTCAAGAGAGCTGCTAATACGCCAGTCGCAGATTGTTCTTTATGAGTATGGAAGTCGCAGTAGACACATGCCACGGCCACATTTCCTTCATCATACACATCGCAGAGTGTATCTATTACGAGAGAGCTTTTGTTTCCATGCTCAAGTCAGCTTTGCGCGCTATTTCAACACAGCTACTTTCACATACCTCAGATATGTCTTCCCCACCCCTGGATCCCCATAACAAAATACCACGGGATTGGCAACCTGATCCTCGCTTGCATGCCATTTCTTAAACTCGTTTGTTTGAAGAAGCCAGCTTCCCACTCCATCTACCCGGCCCTCGCGTACAACTTGATGCCTTTCCCGGGGTGCCAGGGGAGACAACCACTCCAGAATCTGGCGCTTCTCGTCTGATATCTCGCAATTGTTCCACACATTATTATAACTATCCTTCACATTACCAAAATATTGGTTTATATTGATGGTCGGCCTTTCGTATGCTGCAGAACTCATCTTGCCTTAGATATCGCGCTTGTTATTGTGATTGTGATGCTGTTGGTGACTAAAAGAGGGTGTAACGAGAAATAGAAAGGTTTTTTTGTTCCGGGTAGGTTTGGGCGAGATGCGAGAAGGCGAAAAGTCAAGGCTCTTCAAGGGCTAAGCTGGCATCGGTACTGTACTAGTACAGCACAGTACTACACCCAAGTCACCAGAATGGAGTTGCTTTTTTTTGGTGCGCTGGCACTCAAAAAAAAAACAGATCCACCTAGTGGCCGGACAACAATGCAAGTATGCCACCATCCCGTCATTTCCCCCCCGAGACTAAAAAAGTGCGCACAAATCAAAGGAGGGAGCTGAGCCCCACCCTTCTTTATACCGGCAGTCAAATCCCTGCATCTCCACTCCTTGAAGATATTACCGCATTACCTGGTTTTTTTCGCCTGCCGCTAGTGTGTTGAAATAAGAGTTTCCTTTGTAACCCGTCTCAAATGCAAAATAAAACGCCTTCACTTAACCCATTATGGCTAAAACTAGACTCATTTTGGACTCGTTATGACTGTATTGAATGTTTTGCTTTAGCCCTACTTTATTCCAGCTTACTAGCGGCAGGCGAATAAAACTAGGTAATGCAGTATAGCTATCGGCAAAAAAAAAGAAAAACTCTTCCGCCAGAGATTAACTCTAGAGACTATCAACCACTCCAACACAACCTGAATGACTGCTAGCCAGTCAATACTAAAAGGCAGGTTTTATTTGTATTTAAAATCCATCGGACACCTCCACTACTCGGATACAACCACAGTTCAATACTGCACCAACATAAAACCCCAAAGCTATCCCAGCGCGCGCCCACATCACCAATTACCAAAAGTGAAGATGACAGATTTTCTTTACGGTCATACAAATTTTAAGCCAAAAAGAAGCGCTTTTAAATTGCAATTTTTGCATTAGATTGAGCGAAACACATTGGACACCTCAAAGAGCGTTTTGGGTCCAAACCGCGATTCGGTAAAACTATCCCTTAGTCTGTCAGACCCAAGAGATCAGTGGTACAAGCACCAGGCATGATGTTTTCGTACTTGTCCGCGGGTGGAAGGTCATCGGAGACCTAGCACCTATAGGTGGCGACGTGTGTTAGGGAGGAGGTTGTTTATTTCTTTGGGGGAGCGTGGTCTTAGGCTGGATTGCTGGAAAGTGGCTCAGGTATTCGGGTATATTGCTTGTTTGGTTTTCCTCGTGCCATTCCTGAGCGTAGGTATTCGATGTTGAGGTTATGTCGCAGATGGAGGCTTTTCGGCTATTGAGATTTCGGTTTGGAGTTGCTATGACGCCTGAGTTGGCCACGATGTAGAAGCCGGGTTTAGGCCCGGTGGAGTTCACCTTAGCTTAATTATTCCGCTAGGAGAGTAGTAGTTGAATACAAAAAGTTTAACAAAAAAAAAAAAAAAAGAAAAAAAAATGTTTTTGTAAATGCTCCGTCACCGCTACAACCTCAGTGTTTGAAATTTAACCTTGTCGCACAAGCCTACGATAACGCTTTCGACCTATTAAACGTCACCGTCATTAGGTGTTACATTAGTTATTTGACTATAATATGGACCCTACGATTGAGAGTCTCAAGAGGGA
>Ga0307507_10010041_pt1 | contig 12383 bp, 11 predicted proteins | sample 7_EM_MG_FD_207223 | JGI IMG/M metagenome (GOLD analysis project Ga0307507, IMG submission 207223) | Populus trichocarpa ectomycorrhiza microbial communities from riparian zone in the Pacific Northwest, United States - 7_EM | ecosystem: Host-associated > Plants > Roots > Unclassified | place... | reverse complement strand
CAAATCTCTATTTACTAACCGAGCTCTTTTCTGGCTGGGCCCTGAGCCTTGGGGTTACCCGGCCTCAGTTCTCAGCTTGCCACCCGCAATTTTTTTTTTGCATCTCTCCTACATTTGACCAGCCGTAACTTCCTGTTGTGCTAGAGTAGTTCAAAGATTTCCATTTTTTGGTGGGGGAGGTGCCAAATTAACACACCCTAAAATTACTGTATCGGGTAATATCTTGGCAGCATCATGCCTAATGCGGCAATAAATATCGTAGAATATTTCACTTTGCCAGATAACCAAGCCTAATTAGAAAGGTGATTTGCGTTTAGTAAGCGACGGTGAATTAACACAAGTGTCGATTGGCAGTGTCCGGCACTATTAACAGCTACTCGCGCGAAGAATAAGTCCTAAGGCAACGACCGCAACCACAATTCCTCAAAACACTCAACCATCAAAATACCACCATGGCTCAAGTTAATGTTATCCCCTAGGGTGTCCGAAACAGTCAAATTTGTAGCCAGGCACACTAAACTTTGTGATTTGCTGAGAATATTTAACTTGGCAAGAGTGCTGAGTCATTTGGGCAGTGAAAAGGCTGAAAATCGTATTTTCTGATCGTGCCTGGCGCGCTTCGGGCCGAATTGGGCCTTAGCGTCCTAGCTACAAATTTGACGGTTTCAATTACCAAATTCCAGACTCCTAGAAAGGGGGACTCTAATATAGAGGTTTTAGTATTAATAGGCGTCACAGTTGTGCTTGCGATTGTAATTGCCATTGTGGTTATCATGATGGTTGAATTTTGCGTGGGATTGTGTTGTGCTCGTTGTCTCAGGACTTATTCTCGCTACGAGTATTTGGTAGCTACTTTTGGTTTAGCGTGCATGGGACGGAATTTTAAAGTTTTACGCCTCCCAGGGGATAACGACCTTTATCAAATACGGCAACCCACGGCTGCCCCAGGCAAGTCTTCTAACGTTATGAAATTTTATTCTAGGTACTTGAACACCTACCAATCACCCCCGGTGAACCGACCGTGAGCTTCTGCCTCTACCAGTAGCCCAAGCGGCCGACTGCGCAAAACCAAATTCTGGATGGGACCCTCGGAGAAATATGATGGAGATACCGCTGATATGAAGCTTACTTGTGGTCATTAAAATGCTTTTGTTTTTGTTTTTCAGCACTGCCTCCCGTGAAGGCTATCGCATACCTTTACCAATTCCCCTCAATACTCGTTAATCCTGGTACTCCCCGAGCAGAGACATTTAGTCCCGGGTTTGAGAAAGAGTTTCTCGGACTCAGGTTTTGAGTTGATCTGTCATTTTTGTACGCAAAAAGGTGTTACACACACCAAAGCCTTTCAACCCCGAGGCTGAATGGCTCTACTCGTGCAGTGCCGAGTGCTAACTCCTGGCATCGAGGGATCCTTCCGCATCGGTTCCAGACACTGCAAGGTATGTAGGAGGACAACCAATAAATGGCGCAGCAGTAGAGTGGGCGTGCCGGAGTAGGGCTTCGCTATGGAAGGCTATGTTCGTTCTCTTATTTTGCGCTCCCCGCAACTAGCCAAGCCATGAGTATATAAATTTACGGAATGCTGTATAATGATATCATCCTGATCGTTCTGTGGCTTTCCACACTTGTCTATTTCTCTCTATGCATATCCTCATTCCTTTGGTTGCTTACTCCCGTAAAAACAAATGAAAGACATGATCATAGAACCATCTCCGCAAATAATCCTCACTCCGGAACAAATGCAATAGCTAGACATTTTGTAAGCTTCTATGATCAACGACAGTGCATATCCACTTCAGAAAACTCTCACGTCTACCCGTTCCTGTCAACTCTAACAAATATACACCTCGGCCAGCCCACAATACCGGTACTACTCAGGGCCTGTGTGGATGTCAAAATCTTGATTCGAAAATCTTCGACTGCCTAATAACCTACTTTGAATTAGGACTAGTCTTGATATGTGGTGCCAGGAACCATGCCCCCCCTAGCACTTGAACTGCAGATAGTGCGAATACCTAACCCTTTGGGTTGGATTGACTAAGACGGGCGGATGGGGCATCTTGTAGTTGAAAAGTGCATCGAGGGGTAGAGAATAAGCAGCAATTAGCTAGAGGGCATTCTGCTAACATCACATCTTGTTGAGTGTTTTTTCACATTCACTTCTTCCGTGAAAGAAGAAAAATCTATCACCAGCCAATCTGACCGCCAGTGCTCTCATTAAGTTCGGCCCCCTCTCTCGATCTCACAATCTCCGCAACCAACGCCATAGTTAGATACCCGGCGTTCACGACCCATCACACTTACCCCGTGCGGTTGCTAAATTTACGCTACCAACCTCACTAGCCTTAGCATTAAGCTCCTCTACTACCTCATCTCCCCGCCTAAGTTCCTTTCCCAAACCCAACTCGCCCTGGAGCCTACAAACTCCTGCTCCCTCTTTGGCACCTCTACAATAATCCTCGGGATATAGTCAGGAGCCCCGCAAGCCATCTTGAAGCTCACGGTTCCGGATAGCGGACCGCTAAGGCACCTGGGGGTCTTTAGCATTGAGTGAGTGTTCTCTACAACGCCGGAGGTGCTGAAAAAAGCCCCCACAAGGGCTACTATCCGCTAAGGATGAGAAGCGGAAGGTTCCGGGGAAGCTACTACTGGCTTTCTCTCACGCTCATATTAAGGGACTAGTGCCTGGGTTTTATTCTGAGTGGTGATATTCCAGAACGTGACGGAGCTGGTGCGCGCTTCCCAGGGTAGCGCTAGCAGCGGAAGGGAGGAGGGGGGGGGGGTGGGGGAGATTGCCAAGTGGCGCTTATTAGCGGTCCTAGATATAGTCGGTTCTTCCGGCTTTGACTATGAGTTCCGGGCGCTGGAGAGTGCTTCCATAAGCGATAGCATCAATTCCAAAGAAAAGTCCGGCCCCGAGCTAGTAGATGCATACAATACAGTATTCGGCACGGGTAGTCCACCCCGGGTGGCGGGGACTCTACCCATGATATTTCCCTTCCGCTTCGTGCAGCCCCTCCGGCTGGGGGGTCTACGACGTCGAGAATGTGGCGCCGAAATCCATGCCGCATTCCCCATTGGACTGCAGACTGCCATCACATAGGGCTAGATCGCTAGCTTGAAGTATTTCTCCCACGACACATCCGAGGTGCTCACCCGTATCCCCCTGTCGGAGCGGCACCGCACCTGACGGCGGGGGGTAAGAGCCTGAACGGCGCATCCGTTGTGCTCTTCGTTTGTAACAAACATGAGCTTATTGGTGTTGTGAGTTGGTGCGTCAGAGTTTAGGTTGTAGGTGGGCTGGCGAAGAGGATGGGGGTTCGCTGTTGAGGGTAATTAGTTTCTTACATCCCCGGTGCGACCTAGGGGGTGTATGGGAATATGTTTGCCAAAGTGGAGTTCAAGAGTCTGCTTGCGGCCACGATTAGCAGGTTCGAGTTTGAGCAGGATAGGAAGAGGGAGGCGGTTGTCAAGGCGGGGCTTACAGCGCAACCACTAGGGAGTATACCAGTTTCGACTAGGGAGGTGGTTGAGGTGTAAATCATTATTTATTTCGTGAATATTGTCTGTTATCGAGGGGTGAAGGAAGGAAGGATGGAAGGATGGAAGGAACCTAAGGGATCATGTGCGGTCACTCGACGCTTTCTGCGCTATTTTTCTGTGACTGGTGCTGAGGTTATAAACCGAACGAAATAATATTATCGCAGAAGTGCAAGACGACTAGAACAACATTTCGCGAAAGACTAAGGAAATAAAACAACGGAATAAAACTCAAAAGATTCGTCATATGAGTGAAACTAGCTCAAGATTCAAGAAAAAACATAGATGATGATATGCTGTCCACGCTATAACAGCGGATAAATTACCGAATGAGAGTAATTCCCCCATCTTGAAATCCTGTTACACAGCTAATAATTAACCTGACTTAGCTATCCAATAAATTCGCAATATGCCACCAATTAACTAAGTCCGACCAACCCCGGCAGCCAACCGACCAAAGAAAAAAACGAGCGAACACAACCCTTGAAATGGCAGCAGAGGTAACGGCCCGCGAAAACCCGGTACCCTCGAAGAATTCACGACTTGAAATAGCCTAACCGAGTGATGATCTCTGGCCGCACCACAGTACATAATGTATACTGAATGAATGAGACCAGCCTAGGACACACGGCTGGGACGGTGATGTTGGTTTAAGAATTGTAATGACAAATCGTGGAGAAAGGCTCCCGTGCTCCTACTGCATAGCTAGGGCAGAGTAGCCGCACTGGGGTTTCATTTACGGCCTCCCTCCCAACCCTCCCGAAACCCCCGACACCATCTCCTCCATAGACGGCTCCACAGGCTCCCCTCAAGCTCCTCCGGGGGCCCCAGGAGCTCCGCCGGCTTCCCCTCCGGTTTCCCCTTCGATCTCCCCTTTGACCTCCCTTTCGACTTCTCCTTCGACTTCCGCTTCGACTTCCGCTTCGGCTTCCCCTTCGGCTTCCCCACACGCTTCCCCACACCCCTGCCTGCACGCTTCTCGTCCTCTTTTAGCATATCCAAACTATCTCCTCTCCCCATCTCTGCCCCCAATTGTGATGCTGTCATTCGGGCATTATTCTCGATCGTCATATCTGCGCCGTTCTCAACCAGAAGCGTCACTATATCTGGATGATCGAATTGAACAGCCAGATGAAGCGGGGTGTTGCCAGAGTAGTTCTGCTTGTTGATTTCATTACTGGGTGCCCCATACTCTGGTGTTGTAAACTTTCTTATTAGGCCCACAAGCATGGGCCAGTGCCCAAAAATGACTGCTTTATGTAGGGGTGTGTTGCCATCTTGATCCCGCGCCGTGAGCAGGGATGGCCCACCCTTGTCAATGAGGATTCCGCATGCCGGGGACATGAACTTAGCTGCTAGGTGTAATAGTGACTGATTGCTATTCGTCGCCTTTGTGAGGTCTAGGAGGGCCTTTTCTACCAGAGGCATGAGTCCCAAACTAACGGCGATGTGTAATGGTACCTGATCTCCGACCAAAGCCTCCATTTTCGAATCCCCGCAAAGCTCGACCCAAGGCTTTCTTATGGCGTCCCCGGTTTCGAAGAACTGGTACTGCAACCAGTTACGAGCAGAGTCGTCATAAAACTTGTCCCCCGAAATCTCGATGCTGCGGCGGGCATGAATAAACCAAGATTCTGCTGCATATCTGAGGTATGGCCACTTGATCACAGCTCCAGGTGGATTCTTCTGCGCCACTTCCCATGGAGTCTCTCTTTGCTCCCCTTCCTGGTAATCTCGCCGGGAACTTGGGTCTTGGGACCTATCGTGGTTCCTCTTGGTATCCCTCTTTGGGAACTTTTCCGGGTCCCCAAAGGCACGGTGAAGGTATTGGAAGCACTCCCAAGAAATAGAAAGGTCTGACTCGGTTTTAGAAAGTATCGGGAGGCCGTCCTTACGCATTTCGTCAAACAGGTATTTTGTTGCGGTATTATGGACAATAGATACAGTTGTAGCGGTAACCCTGAGAAATCCTTGGGAGGACTGAACGTACTTCTTGATCTCCTGCTCGGTTCTTATCTGAATTTCGGTACTTGCTCCTCCCCCATGGGAGGACTCTCGCTCAGTTTTTGTCTTTTCCTCCATATATGCCAGGATATGCCCCAATTCGCCAAATGTGAGTGGGCGCAAGGCCAATGCCACACTCTGGATCATCTCCAGAACCTTTTGTGATCCTTCCCGTTTCGTGAGAGAGCGTAGCATTTTCCAGTATATATCTTCAAGCTGGGTTGGAAGTCTCTTTAGAAAGGTTTCGAAATCGGGACCCGAACTAAGGCATGCCAGATTTTCAATCGCCAGTGATGCCCAGAGAAAGATACCTTCTGCTTTCACCCGAAGGGCTTTCCTTACTCTCCCTTTCAGATCATCATCCCACTCCCCCAAGGCATTCACTCTGTGCTTGATAAAAGTTTTCACATCTCTTTTCACAAAATCGTTCGCGTCAAGGCTGATGATCTTCATGTGTCTGGGAAGATTGTTCGAAACGTGGAGTACAACCCGACTAGAAAGGAATATTTTAACCTTAGAGGTTTCTGCGAGTCCTCGAATCCTTTCTATCAATTCTTTACATAAACTCTCCTCCAAACCATCAATACCATCGATGAAAATGTATACATCGTCTGTCTGGCAATCCCGGACTGCTTTTCTTAGCACTTTCCATAAAGAACATGGGTTTGTGAAAAATCTAGCCCCTTGCATTGCAAGTTCAGCCTTACAGCCGTCAAAAAGGGTCCCATCTTGCCGGAGAATGCAATACAGTAGGTCACTGGCTACCTTGGCAAGGCTGGGCTGTCGTGACTCGGCCTGATCAGCAGATATCTTCTCGGTGGAGATTTCGGGTGAGACGAAGTGGAAAGCCAATTTAATCCCCCTAGCAGGATTGTCACATTCTTTGAGAAATTCAGCCGCAACATGCTTAGCTAGCATAGTTTTTCCTGTTCCAGGGCCACCGCAAAGCCAAAGAAGCTCTGATTTTCCACTCTCCTGCCACTTCCTATACTTGGCTTCTTGGAAAATCCATTTTCCAGTTCCAGCCTCAGGCAGGTTATGCTTGTCGCAGAGGTGGTCAAGGTCGATTTCCGGTGGTGGCACCCACCAGCCGGTGTCCCGTATGAGCTCTTCAAAGCTTTCTACACTAAGTTTAGCCATAAGTTTAAAACTAAGACTAGCAATGAAAGGTTGCATACCAGGAACACGCGAAGGAACTTCTATACCATAATTATTTATGATATTCGTATTGAAGCTGTTGGTATTGTCTGAGAAGTACCTGCCAGGTTGACTTGGGACTCCTTCGAACGCTTCCGAACTGATGCCCATTAGCCGGTCTGGACTCACAGGGTAAACAATTTGGTGTTATACGTTGTGTCCATCTCCCCACAAGTGCTCGCCTAGCGAGAAGTCTAAGGTCCTCAAAAACTAGATGTGTGAGTAGCCGCCTCAACTTGTTTAGGCAGCGGAAAACTAAAATATGCGAGTATAGATGAGGGATCAAAGGAGGAATACAATTCCGCGGGAAGAAACAAAAGCGACCATACAATAAATAATAAATAGAAGATAAATGTACTAGGACATTGAAATCCCCCTTGTCCGCTACGGGAGGAGAAAACACCGCAAACTCAGCCCTCAGTTAAGACGAAACAAAGGAAATATACACAGGACTTTTCTCGGAGATGCAGCCACTGTGGTGTTCTGTACAACATTCGAACGCATTTATATTCCCTTCTAGTTTTCACACTGTATAACAACCTTAGTGAGAAAAAGCACCGTGAGTAACCTTACAAACCCGAAACTCCCACCGTGCGCTTGAGATACAGGCAGGGATACAGAGAACCTGGAGCCTGCACCATTCGCCAAAAGAAGCAGGAGATTAGAATAATTGAACCCCCTCCAAAGAAGCAACCCTCACAGAGTGTTCTGGAGATCAAGCTGAGCGTGAAGTGGACGAACTACACCAGCGTGCGTTGAGTACTGCTCTCTGAAATCACGGATCATGCAGTCAACTACCGCAAAGACTATGCGTGTAGGTTTGCTCACATAGCGAGTTTTCCCGGTTTATATGATAGAGGTATTTGTGATGGTACATTTGTCTTAAAACAAATTAATTCACTCGATATTTAGTCTTGTATCACGCTCCACATCAAATTCGGAATTCCGATGCAATACGGTATCTCGCTTCTTTCCACCTGCAGTATAAGGATTATGGGTGAGGCGTTCCCCCGGGTATCACCAAGTTAGGCTTAATCTCTGTCTTGCAGATCTCCCCGGACCTGCGAGGGAGTTTCCATGAACCCGCAACCTTATGGCCGTGCGCAGTAGCATGTGATGCTTGGCGCCATCTCAAACTTCGGCACTTTTCTTAGTGGAGGGTAAGTGACAGGGAGACGACTCTTGGATTCTGAATACACTCTTTTCTCCCTAGTTCGCCAAAAACTTCTACCGGGAATGGAAGTTGTGTGGGAGACTTAATCAACTACACTCCCACATCCTGATCACATTATGCTTGTAAGCAAATCTCATAACAAACCTCGATCAAGCTGACCAATAGCCCCCCAGTCAAATTTTCCAAAGTGAGAAATTTTGTTCCCGGCAGTATAATTGAATGCCTACTAATTATCCCAGGCGAACCAACCCTGAACTTCCACCTCTTCCAGTAGCCTAGGCGGCCGACTACGCAACTCAAATTCCAGATGGTGCCCTCGGGCGGCCCCAAAAACAAGATGCGATGGATACTGCTGATAGAGAGCCCAATTTCAATCATTAAAAAATTTCTCTTTTTTAGCACCACTCCTCGCGAAAGCTATCACATTCATTCACTATCATAGTTCTCCCCAAATACTTGCGTAGTACAGTAGCCCACGGCGAGCGAGCCCACGGTGAGGCGAGGACCCCCAGAGAACACTTATAGAACAAGGATTATTTATATATGCATTCTCGTTATGCCGTGAGCTCACTATGCCGTGGAATAGTGTATCGGTCCCAGACACTGCAAGATATGTCGGAGGATAACTAATAAATGGGGCAGCTGTAGAGGGGGCCACTAGAGGAGGGCTTCGCCATGGGAAAGGTATATTCACAAACTTCGTTCTCTTGTCCCGCGCTTCTCACAGCTATTATTTTTGTCAAAACGTGAATCATCTTGATCGTTCTCGCGGATTTAACAAAAAAAAAAATCGTCCTAATCGTTCCGTGGCTTTCTACACTTGCCTGTTTCTCCCTATGCATATCCCCATTCCTCTGAGGTGATCATGAAACCGTCTCCGTAAATCATTCTCACTCTAGAACAAACTTAATCGCTTAAGACATTCTGTATATCTCTATGATCAATGACAGTGCATCTCCGCTTCCGAAAACTTTCACATCTGCCCGTTTCCGTCAACTTTAATAAAATGTACACCTCGGCCAGCCGACAATACCGGTACCGTACGTTTTCAAGCTCTTGAACTAGCATAGTGTGAATACCTTGTCCTCTAAGTTGGATTGGCTAAGAGGGGCGGATGGGACAGCTTGCTGTTGGAACGTGCACTGAGAGGTGCATAATAAGCTGCATTTAGCCGTGGGCATTTCCCCGACATCACATCGCATCTACTTGAGCATTTTTTCACGTCCGCTCCGCCCGTCAAAGAAGAAAAATCTATCTATCATCCACAAATGTTGACTGCTGGTGCTCCCATCCAATTTAGCCTTCTCTCGATCAAGCAATGCCCACAACCGACACCCTCGCAGAATGGGCTGAGCCTACGACACCCCTCTCCTACCACACCTACTTCGCATAATCGCCAAATTTACTCTATCAACCTCCCTAGCCTTAATCTGTAAGCTCCTCTACTACCTCATTCTCCGGCCTAAGCTCCTCTCCCGAACCCAACTCGTCCCGGAGCCTACAAACTCTTGCTTCCTCTTTCGCAACTTCGCCATAGCACAAAAAGTACGGTCTCAAGCCCTGCAGGTTATCTGGATGCGCGCAATACCGAACAGCGGACCACTGCAGTACCTGGAGATCTCCAACATCGAGCGGGTATTCCCCACAACGCCAGAGGTGCTGAAAGCGGTGCTCTACATGAAGGACTACGGCTTCAGCAAGCTGCCGCGAGTAACAAACGAAATCGACAACATTCTCGGGAAGAAAGGGCTACTATTAGCTAAGGGTGAAGAGCGCAAAGTTCAGAGGAAGTTGCTGCTACCGGCTTTCCCGCACGCGCATATTAAGGGACTAGTGTCCGGATTTTGGCCTCACGAAGTGGAAATGTTCGATAATGTGGCGCCGGTGGAGGAAGGGGTGGTTGTGGAGATGGGGGAGTTCTCATTGGTGACGCTAAATGCAATCAACTCTTCTAGCTTAAGCTATGAATTCTATGCGCTCAAGAGTGCTTCCATCAACGGTAGCAGCAATACCGAAGAGAAGTCCGGCTCCGAGTTAGCAGACGCATACAATACAATCTTCAACATGGGTGATCCATCCCGGATCGTGGCGATGCTATCTATGATATTTCCCTTCCGTCCCGTGCAGTCCCTGTGACTAAAGCGAACCCGCGACGTCATGCGCGCGGCGTCTACTATAAGACGTGTGACTGCGCAAATCATTGCCGCTAAAAAATCTACCTAGCTACCTCTCCGGGAACTCCGAATCGAAAGACATCCTCTCCATAATGCTAAAATCGAACACTTACACGGGCTCAGACAGGGAATCCAACATGCGCGACCAAATGCTGACCTTCCTACCCGCTAGGCACGAAACTACCGCTACGTCAATGATCTAGGCTATACACGCATACCCCAGCCGGAGAACAGACACATCCAATCCCGCCTCCGCACCGAGATACACGCTGTACTCCCCTCTGGGTGCTGACAACCATCACATATGACCAGATCTCCAGCCTGAAGTATCTCTCCCACATCACATCGGAGGTGCTTCACCTCTACCCTCCTGTCGGCGTGACGCTGCGGGTGGTAGCTGAGGATACGAGTCTGAACGGGGCGCTTATACCAAAGGCACGTCCGTCGTGCTCTCCCCGTTTGCTACAAACAGGAGTGTGGCACTGTGGGGCGCCGACGCGGAGGAATTTAGACACGAGCGGTGAGGCACTGAAGGATGAGGCCATTGCCGTCGAGAGAAATTATGGGTTTCTCTCATTCTTAGCGGGGTCTAGGGGGTGCATTGGGGATGTGTTTGCCAGGATGGAATTTGAGTATCTACTTGCGGCCACGATTCGCAGGTTCGAGTTTGAACAGGATGGGAGGAGAGATGTAGTCGTTAAGGCGGAGCTCACGGCGAAGCCCCAAAGGGGTATATCCGTTTCGGTTAGGGAGGTGGCTTGGGTGCGAATCTTTCTTTATTTCGTGAATATTGTCTGTTATTAAGTGATGAAGGAAGGATGGAAGGATGGAAGAAACGCATGGAATCATGTGCTGTCACTTGAAGTTTTCTGCACTGCCATACGACTGGTGGTGAGGTTGTCATAGATAACCCCATTATCACTACACCCGGATAAACTGAACGGAATATTATCGCAGAAGTGCAATACTACAAGAACCACATTTCGCTAAAGACTAAGGAAATAAAACAACGTAATAAAACAGTCAAAAGATTTGTCAAACGAGTGAAACTAGCTCAAGATTCAAAAGAACATAGACCATGATATGCTGTCCGCCCTAAAACAGCAGACAAACCACTGAACGAGAGCGATTCCCCACTTTGATATCCTGTTACACAACTAATAGTCAACTCCCCCTTGGCTATTCAATAAACTCACAATATACCGTCAATAAGCTAAGTCTGACCAACCCCGGCGGCCAACCGACCAAAGAAAACAAACGAGCGAATACAGTCCTTCAAACGACAGCAGAGGTAAGGGCCCGCGAGAACCCAGTATCCCCGAAGAATTCACCGCTTAAAATAACCTAACCGAGTGATAATCTTTTGCCGCGCCACGATACATAATGCATACTGAATGAATGAGACCAGCCCAGGACACGCGGTTGGGACGGTGATGTTGGTTTAAGAATTGTAATGACAAATCGTGGACTGCACAACTGGGGCAGAGTAACCCCTTCCTTCCTCCCGATGAATTCTATATAGATTGTCACAAACAGCCTGATGGGGGGGAAATGACTGAACAAATGCCTAACAGCAGGTCAGTGGCTAGCGATGGTTCAGTGGTGGCTCCGCGTTCTCCCGTGCCGATGTTGCCGGTCACTGCCCCGATTTCTTCTACCTTCTCTGCCATGCTCCTCTGGGGCCCTTCTGCGGTTTCGCCTATCGCCTCCTCCGCTAGCAATGGTTCGGCGGTGGCTTCGCGTTCCTTGGAGCCGATGTCGCTGGTCTCGGCTCTGATTTCTTTCACCTTCTTCTCTGCCATGCTCCTTCCGGGCCCTTCTGCAGTTTCGTCCATGGCCTCCCCCACTACCCCCCCACAATCTCCCCCATAATCTACTCCACAGACCCCTCCACAAACACCCCCCAATCTCCCCCGGCTTCCCCTCCGGCTTTGCCGCCCGCTCTGCCGCCCGCTCTACCGCACCCTTTGCCGCACGTTTTGCCGCATCCTTCACCGCACGCTTCGCCGCACGCTTCGCCGCACGTTTTGCCGCACGTTTTACCGCATGCTCTGTTGCTGCACGCTCCACCGCACGCTCCACTGCACGTTCCGCCGCACGCTCCCCAGCACGCTCCCCAGCAAGCTCCCCAGCACGCTCCCCAGCGCGCTCCCCCGCACGCCTCCCAGCATGCTCCCCCGCACGCTCCCCAGCACGCTCCCCCGCACGCCTCCCAGCACGCTCCCCCGCACGCTCCCCAGTACTCTCCCCCGCACGCTTCCCAGCATACCCCCCAGCAAGCTTCCCAGCACTCT
>Ga0307507_10010038_pt1 | contig 12386 bp, 8 predicted proteins | sample 7_EM_MG_FD_207223 | JGI IMG/M metagenome (GOLD analysis project Ga0307507, IMG submission 207223) | Populus trichocarpa ectomycorrhiza microbial communities from riparian zone in the Pacific Northwest, United States - 7_EM | ecosystem: Host-associated > Plants > Roots > Unclassified | place... | reverse complement strand
TTTCAAGCTCAAGTTGAAAGACAATTCTTTTCAAAAATTAAATCTATCCAAATAGAATGAGATGGTGAATACATAAAATTGAATACTTATTTTAAAACTATTGGTACTCACCATCGATTTATTTACTCATTGATACGATCAAAAGATTGATGTCTTATCCCAAGTGCAGGAGTGTCAAAGTAATAAATAACCCGACAAGACCGGGGTCGAACCACAAAGAGGTGAACTATATAAATTACAAATAATAAAATGATATTGATGTTGAAGAGAACTTTGAGATGTGATAATGATGAAAAGATTAAACAAGGATAAAACATTTGTCAAGGTTAAAGGATCCACTAATGGTATTTCAAATAAGCATAGTATAAACTCTTTTTTATTACTCAATTGGAAACCACACACAAAGAAGGTTATAATCGGATGATTTATCATTAATTGCTCATTATAAAATATTAACATGATCATATTAATTATCTTATTTAAGTAACACCAATACTTTTAAATATTGTCAGGTATTCATGATGCTAACTTATGTTAACAACAAATCAAGTTCCTCTCATAACAACAATGTTGGCCGAAGACTATGAAGGATCAAACATTTATTGTACTAAGTGTTATACAACATAAATCTAGATTAACCATTTAACAAGCAAGGTATTGAGAGTGAATAAGATGAAAATCATAAGACATGTTAATAGCAAACTTTCTTGGATATAAACACTGAAGTCCATGTTGAGTTTATATTATACTTATTATAACACCATTAGTGAAACCTTTTCACCTTGACATAATAAACTTAGCTAAACATTATAAAGAAGATAAACATAAATAAACTAGATAAGAACATAGTTATGATGAAAAGCATAAACAAGAGATTAATGAAAGCAAAACTTAAACATTACTAAAATACAAAGAAAGAAAGCAAGAATATGATCTTGATCTGAAAACCAAGATGCCTAAATAAATGGCAAATGCCTCCTTTTATAGGTTAAAATTCAGAACTATTGATTTGATGACTAACTATTTAGTTGGTGGCCAACCATTGACTTGGTGGCTGGTTATTGACATTGTTGGCTGATTATTGACTTTGTTGGCTGGCCAAAACATCATTTCTAACATCAGAATTGGAGCATATAGTCTTCATGAAAGTTGTGGTAAATTGTCTCATATTTCCAACAAAAGAATAATGAGCTTATTTGGACTTCTGAAACTCGAGATATGAGCTAAACACCGAATAGTGTCTGGGCTGCAGGACAGATTCAGACGTCTCTTTTGTTGCTAAGATTTGAACTTGAAAAAGGAAGATTTGAATCTTGGACTTTTCATGAAAGTTTTAGGCCTACGTCTTAGCTTTCCATCAAGTAAACCAGACCTAAAACCAAGGTCTACAACTCCAGTTGTGATTCAATAACCGAATGGTGTTCAAGTTTGAATTGAACCAGCATCTCTTCTCTAAGCTTAGTCCTCTCTTTGTGTCTTTACTTTCAATAGTTAATCACATCAATCAATCCTTTGAATTGTGAGATATACCTGCATTCAAGATAAGCATTTACCATAAATTAAAGATATCTTATATTATCAGACTTGTTATTATAAAACATGCTTTAGTTAGGAAATTTAATGATATTTTAGTGCAATATGATGATATAAAACCTTAATAAAAATACACTTTTAAGTACTAATCACCCGTATACTTATGAGTAAAATGGCACGATTAAATGTCGATATAGATATATTGTTAAAACTAGTCTCACACTTCTTTGTCAACGTAATGCTCTACTAAAATTTTAAAATTATGTGTTTGAAACATTTGTTTATTTAATAAAGTGCATTCCAACTTCTATGTTAAATAATAAAACACCATTTGAATGTCTTTGTAAGTCTACACATGATTATAGTTTTCTTTGTATTTTTGGGTGTCTTTTGTTTTTCATTCCTCCATCCATATAATTCTTATAAGTTAGATTTTTTATCTACTTGTGTTTTTCTTAGCTATATTTCATATCATTTAGGGTATCAATGTGTTAATCTATCTTCCAATCTTCTTTACATTTCTCATCATATTTGGTTTCATGAACCATTTGAGAACTCCAAACATAAAATTTATTCACATACATTAACACTCAATACTTTTCTCCCATCTTGACAAACTCTCCCTCTCTCCTAATCAAACTGAAGCTCAAAAATATTGTCCCTATTATACCTATTTTAGTGAGCACTAGTCCTGACAATTTATCTTCACATGTATATTCCTCATTATCTAGGTATAAGTTCAGTCTCCTTATGTCCACATGTCTCTCCTACTTCTCCTGCACTTCCATAACTTGGTTCAGATTTTGGGTTCTTCATTGATATGTCCATCTGATGTTTCATCTCCTAGCTTGAATTTGGTTGTTAATCTCTCTAACTTTTCTGTTTAGTGGGTCTCGAACAATGATTCACCTTCTCTTACTCAGGTTCCCCAATAACATTCCATGGTTCTTCATCTAAGAAAACCCAAGACAGCGAATCTAACTGTTTGTTTTGTTTCACAAGTGTCCACCTTGCTAGACCAAAAGTCGATTACATTTCAGGAAGCCAAGAAATACATCACATGCAACCATGCTATAAAGAGAAAATTTTCTCTCTATGGTAATAATACATGGATTTTAGCCCCTTTGCATTCCTTTATGAATTTTTATTATTATTGATGGGTGTACACAAGTAAGAGGTGAGTCTATAGTAGTGTTGAAAGATACAAAGCATGGTTGGTTTCTTGGAAATTTTTAGTCATGTGTTTAGCCTACTAGTGTTCTCTTAGCTCTTATTATTGCAGTAAATCAATGTTTTGAAACAAGAATTTAATCTCAATTTTGATTTGCATTTTCTCGTCATAAAGTTTTTTATGGCTATCAATCCAATCTAATTATCATGGAGATCTTATTTTTTTTTTTTTAATCAAAATCATTGCTGAAAAATTGTCTTAATCATTTTCTCTCTCCTTCCCTTATCTATCCTTAATTTCTACCACATCTCTTGACTAAATTGTACACGACCAAAAACTAAAAAGATGAAATTTAGAAAATGAAATGAAAACATAAAACAACTATAGCTACTGTGATGCCCATAAAATTCATCGGAATAACAAACTCGCCCTGCATGAATAGTTAATTATGTTTATGTAAAAATTACACGATAAATAATAAATAATGGTAAAAGACCATTTTATATAGACGGTAAATATATACTGAGTTATGTACAAGTGAACATTGCACCATGAACAATAAAACTCACTTTGTTTCAGTAAATAGATTAATTAATATTTTATAGGAAAATATGTTATTTTTTATTGTTTGACATACTAATAAAAACTACTTGTAAATAGTTTGATGTTTTGTGTGTATTAGAAATTGAGTTAATATAAAAATTAATAAGTGATGGATTCAATATTTAATAATAAAGATAATTATGTACTCTACCAAAACAATACCAATTAGCAATGAAAACATTGATGAAAAATATTTCATCAGTAATTCTCGATGGAAATAATGAAGGAAAATTTTCATCATTGATAAGCATAAAATAAATATATTTTTATTCCTCTTATGATATTTTTTTTCTACTATGTCTTAAGCATAAATAAGCATATTAGGGATTATTTTAAAAGAATCGGTAAATTTTAAGGACTTCATACAATATTTGTTATTGACATAATTGTTTTTCCTTTTCTTGATAGGTGTCGAGCATCCCACTAAAGCTAAAAATTTGACATAGAAATAGTGCGCCTTAGGATCCAAAAAAGGTGTAGATCAAGCATTTAGCATGCCATGAATGAAAGAATAAAGCTGAGATGATTGGGTATTATAAGAAACCAAGTTAGAAACAAAGTCTAAGTTGCATTAGAGTTGTGACAGCAGCAGAGTCAGTTTTCAATACAAATTCTGAGGGATCTAACCAATCTTAATGACTAGATAAAAAAAAAGGAATTAAATAACATTAAGGACTCATAATCAGCAGAAGAATCCTAACAAAAGACAGCAGCTAAGGGAGAGGCAATTCAAGGAAAAAACAGGAAAGTTTATGGAGCAGCATTCTTGTCCTCTCTGTTTTTCAATTTTATCAGCAGTTATGAACTAAAATTTGGCTTTCGGTTCAGAGGAGTTTTGTTCTATTATTGTTTTAGATTGTGAGAAGAGATATTTCTAACTTTATTTTTGGACATTCAAGTACTTGCTTTACCTGAATTTGGTATGTAAGCTATTGTTTTCATTAAAGCTTTTTAAATGGTTTCTACGATAAGCATGCTTTTCTTTTTGTGAATTTTTCAATCTGTAATTGTTGATTTGGATAAAAAAGGAAGAAAAATAAATGAATTTGGTTGATTTAACTTTCAGGTTAAAAGAATGAGACAAGTAAAAATCGTTAAGCTTTCTAACGATAACTTGGAATACTATGTCGTTTTTCGCTCTTAAATCTTGTCACCGAATATAAAAATTGCTTTCAATCTTTAATTTGATTGATGTTAAGGAATTAATTAGGGTTTTTTCTAATTAATTTAATATTTTTCAATCTTCCTTGCTTAAATGAATTTTAGCTTGAATTAAAAGAATATTTACTTTACTTTGATGATCAATTCGTTGAATGGACAACCTCTTTAAACTGTGCATATAAACATTGAATTATGAACGGACAACCTCTTTAAACTATGAATATAAACACTAAATTATCTTTTACATTTTTTTAATTTTCTTTTGTTTTCTTATTAATCCCTAATCTTTATTTTAGTTTTTTGTAAGAAGAATTAGAATAATTTCCCTTGGGTGTGACCTTGCTTTCACTATCATGTTACAAAAATCAATTCCTAAAAGAGAGGGAAAATTCAGAAATAATTTTGGTGGTTTTGACAGCAACCAAGTTTTGTCGCCATTGATGAGGAAATAGATTTCTTCCTAATTTTCTATACAAACTAACTAATATATGCCAAGATCTTCCCGTATAAGTGCACTAGTATTCAATCTTAAGATTGAAAGAACAACTAAGGTAAATAGGAAGACCGAAAGATAAGAAGATAGCCCACAAAGTTCATCAAATCTAAGTGAAAATTTAAAAAAAGAACTAAAAGTACAAGTGCCAAATATGAAGGACATGGATGAACATGGGACATTAAAGGAGTTAACAACGCCCAAGATGAACTAACAACCTTTATGCATTAAATTTCTAAATATTAATGTAGCTTTTGAATAAAGTTAGGTTTGATTCACTTATTACCTACTTTTCATGGTTTTACAAGTAAGGATCCACATAAAAACTTAAAGGAATTTTTTTTGTTTGCTCCACAATGAAGCCGCAAGGAGTGACCAGAGAACAAATCAAACTCAGAGCTTTTCCATTCTCATTAGTTAAAGGCAAAAGATTGGCTTTATTACCTTCCATCCAGATATATCACCACAGGGAATGATATGAAAAGGAAGTTTTTGGAAAAGTTCTTTCTGGCTTCAAGAGCAATTACCATACAAAAAGATATAAATGGAATTTATCAGAATAACAGCGAGACATTGTATGAATATTGGGAGTGTTTCGATCAATTATGCACGAGTTGCCCTCATCATCAAAATTTTGATCAATTATTGCTGCAATATTTTTATAAAGGATCATTACTTATGGACTATAGTATGATTGAAGCTACAAGTGGAGGAGCACTCATAGAAAAGACTCTTGAAGAAGCATGAGACTTAATCTCGAACATGGCAGCAAATTCATAGCAATTTGGAGTTCATATTGATTTATCTAAAAGAGCTAATGAGGTAGTACATTCTAATATTTATAAACAACTTTTAGAACTAACAACTCTTTTTAGACAAGTTGCTTCGTGACAGGTTAGACAAGCCATAGTCTGCGGCATCTGCTCTTTCCCAGGCCATCCTACTGACATATGCCCTCAATTACAAGATGATGACATGCCTCAAGTTAATGCCATGGGTGGATTTAATAGCCAACAAATGAGATATGACCCATTTTCCAATCAGTACAACCCTAGGTGGAAAGACCACTCGAACTTGAAATACGGTCAATCCTCAAACCATTAGTCTTTTCAGCCCTATGTCCATGGTAAATTAACCTTTTCTCCTCAACAATCATCAAGTACAGGTATGTCTCTAGAGGATATTGTAAAATCCTTAGCCACTAACACACAAACTATTCAGTGCATAAAATAGAGGCCAACAAAGAAAGGTTACCGTCTCAAGCTAAAATTAATCCCAAGAAAAATGCAAGTGTTATGACTCTTAGAAGTGGTAAGGAAGTGCAACCAAAGATAGCAACAGCCAACACCTAACAAAGAAAAGAGAAACCGATTGACTCATTTGATTTGCCAACCAACAAGGTAAGTACAAATTATTCCTTACCAAGTTCTAATATTGAAATCCATCCCTATTTTTTCTGGTTGGATTGAAAAATAAAAAAAGAATGAGATTGAGAATGAAATCTTTGAAACTTTTTAGAAGGTTGTGGTGAACATTTCATTGTTGGATGTAATCAAATAAATTCTATGAAATGTTAAATTTCTCAAAGAGTTGTGCACCAACAAAAGAAAGCTGAATATTGACGAGAACATAAGGGTTAGAAAGAACATATTTGTGATCATTCAAATAAAATTGCCTCAAAAGTGTAGGGATCCAAGTATGTTCACTATACCATATGTGATTAGAAATCGTAAGTTAGCAAAGGATATACTTGATTTTGGAGCATCAATTAATGTCATGCCACTCTCAATTTACAAGGATTTGAATTTAGGACCTTTAAAAGAAACAAGATAGTAATTCAATTAGTAGATAGGTCTAATTCATATCCCGAAGGAATAATTAAGGATGTTCTGGTAAAAGTAAACGAACTAATTTTCCCTACTGATTTTTATATCATTAATATGAATGATGAGTTTGCCTCAAATTCAATAGACATCTTATTAGGAAGATCATTTATGAAAACGGCGTGAACTAAGATCAATGCATACAAAGGTACGTTATCCTTTGAATTTGATTGGAAAATAATGACATTTAATATTTTTTATGCAATGAAACATTATGAAGCTTATGAATTTGTCTTTCATATTGATATGATTGATCTTACTGCACAAGATATTTTTTAGCATAATTTCATGAAAGATGAGCTAAATTTTATTTTGCAACATAGCAAAATTAATAAGGATGTTGAATTTGAAGACAACGAAGAGATTAAGGAGGAAATTATATCTTTGCATTTGTTACATGAATTGCGTGACAACTTAATGACTTTACGTTTACCATTACCTATTTGTAATGAAGAATTCCACCCTCTATGGAATAGGCCCCAAAGCTGGAACTGAAAACTCTACCAAAGCATATGAAGTATGTGTACTTAGGAGAATGTGAGACATTATCAGTCATCATTGCAAATGATCTCATGGCAACAAGAGAAGAACAATTATTGAGGGTCTTAAGAGAACATAAAACAATTATCAGATGGACTTTGACTAATATAAAAGGCATAAGCCCTGCAATTTGCATGCATAGAATTTTGCTGAAAGATGATGCCAAACCTGTGAGAGAGCCTCAACGTAAGCTAAATCCAGCCATGAATCAAGTGGTAATGAAGGAAATTCTGAAGCTACTTCACCAAGGAATTATCTATTAAATATATGATAGTCAATGGGTAAGTCCAATACATATGGTTCCTAAAAACATTGGTCTCACTACCAATAAACACAATGAGCTTGTTCCTGCAAGAGTTCAAAATGGTTACAAAATGTGAATATATTTGTAAAAATTAAATGCCCACACAAGAAAAGACTATTTTCTGATTTCCTTCATTGATAAGATGTTAGAGAGACTAACATATAAGTCATTTTTTTCTTTCTTTGATGTATTTTTTCGTTATTATCAAATAATTGTACCCAAAAAAAGATCAAGAAAAAACAGTGTTTACTTTTTCATTTGGAACTTTTGCATATAGACGTATACCATTTGGATTGTGCAATGCCTTAGGTACATTTCAACGATGCATGATAAGTATTTTTTTAGTTGATTGAAAATTGCATTGAGGTATTTATGGATGATTTTACTATTTATAGCAGTTTTGTTGATTAATGTTTAAATAACTTAACTAAGGTTTTGAAATGTTGTATCAACACGAATTTAGTCTTGAATTATATAAAATATCATTTCATGGTTCAACAAGGCATTGTTTTAGGACATGTAGTTTTGGCTAAGGGAATTGAAGTGGATAAGGAAAAAGTTGATTTAATTACACATTTACCATATCCTAATACCTTAGAGAGATTTGTAGTTTTCTTGGTCGTATAGGTTTTTATTGGCGATTCATCAAGGAATTTTCAAGGATTGCACAACCTTTGTCAAAACTTTTGTAAAAGGATGTGCCGTTTGATTTTGATGATAATTGTCGAAGGGCATTTAACAAATTAAAGGAATTACTCACTTGAGCACCCATTATACAACCACCAAATTGGAAAATTCCTTTTGAAATAATATATGATGTAAGTGAATATGCCATTGACGTTGTTCTTGGTCAACAAATTAGTAGGAAAAGTCATGTTATTTGTTATGCATCAAAAACTCTAAATCCTGCACCACATAACTATTCCACTACTGAAAAAGAACTCCTTGCTATTGTTAATGGTTTAAAAAAAAATTGATCATATTTATTAGGATTTAAATTAATTATTTTTTTCTAATCATGCAGCCCTCAAGTATCTATTCACGAAAAAGGAATCCAAACCAAGGTTGCCATAATGGATTCTATTGCTTCAAAAGTTTGATTTGGAGATAAAAGATAGAAAAGGGATTGAAAACCTAGTGGCATATTATTTGAGTAGGATTGCGCATGAGTAAGAGCAAATATCAATTTCCTAAACATTCTCAAAGGAGCAACTTCTAAAACTATAAGATGATAAACCTTGGTTTGCTAATATTGTTAATTTTTTTATAGTTGGTATATTGTCGAATGATATAAGTAAAGCAAGAAGAAATAAAATAAAAAATGACTCTAAGTATTCATATGGGATGAACCTTATCTTTAGGAAATAAGATCAGATCAGGTTATTAAAAGATGTGTGCCTAACAATGAAATTCATTACATTCTTACTTAATGTCATAAATGTACATGTGGTGGACATTTTGGACCTAAAAGAACAACTACGAAAATTTTGGATAGTTTTTACTGGGAAACAATGTTTAAATATGCCTATGAATTTTGTAAAAGTTGCGAACAATGTCAAAAAATAAGTATTTTGTCCTATAAACATGAAATGTCGCAAACACCTTTGTTGTATTGTGAAATTTGTTATGTGTAGGCTATGGATTTTATGGGACCTCTTCCTAATTATTTTGGGTTTATTTATATATTGATTGCTGTTGATTATGTTTCAAAATGGGTAGAGACAAAGGCTACCCGTACTAATGATTCAAAGTTGTTGCAGGATTTCTCAAATCTAACATTTTCAGCAGATTTGAAAATTCTAAAGAAATAATTAGTGAGCAAAACACTTATTTTTGCAATAGGACTATTAAAGCTCTGATGGAAAAATATGGAGTACATCAATGAATAGTCACAACTTATCACCCACAAACTAATAGTCAAGTCGAAGTTTCCAATAGAGAAATAAAGACAATTTTGCAAAAGACAGTAAACCCCAATTGAAAAGATTAGAGTTTGTGTCTTGATGATGCATTGTGGGCATACCAAACAACATATGAGACTCTAATTGGGATGTCACCATATTGATTAGTTTTTTGTAAATTATGTCATTTACCAGTTGAAATTGAACATCGTGTTTTTTGGGCAGTAAAGCAATGCAACATTGATGTTAAAGAAGCGGGTGAAGGATGAAAATTGCATCTGCAAGAACTTGAAAAACATTTGATTAGAAGCATATAACAATGCAAGGCTATATAAAGAGCGAACCAAATATCTTCAGGATAAGTTTTTGCATCGCAAACAATTTTTTGTTGGTTAAAAAGTATTACTCTTTAACTATAGATTGAAGTTCATGACTGTAAAATTATGATCTAGATGGATTGGACCATTTGTTATTTTAAATGTTTTTTCTCTCATCATGTTATTGAAATTCAAAGTATTGAAACTAACAAGGTTTTCAAAGTAAATGGTCACAGACTTAAGCCTTTCGTAGAGAATTTTGAAGGAACTACTAAGAAAGAAGTTAAATTGGTCGATCTAATCTATGAGGATGCATGAAGCGAAGACAACTTTTTCTAGCGAAAGACAATAAAGACAGGAGCTTTAGGGAGCAACCCAACATGGAAACAATTCATCAAAAAAAAATCCAGTAGACAAAGAATTTTGTTTTTTTTTTTACTTTTTTTATACATCATATCTTACTTACGACCTTGCCTTTTATGCAGCTCCCAACAACGGAAACTCCTCCGCCAGCACCTAGTTCCAGCACCATTTACTTGCTCTACCATACTGCATAAATTCTCAATAGAACACGATATCACAACAACAAATGTAGCAGCCAAATTGTTTTTTAGAGATGTATTTATTGTTTCAATAATTCTCCTAGTGTTTTTTATGTTGTGGTTGTGGGTGTAATATAAGAAATTATTTGTTTAAAGATGCTTCTTGTTGTTATTACATGTAGGATGGCTAGGGGATTATAGTAAACGTATTTAAAAAGCATAGGAAATCTCAAATTCATCACTCAAAGTTTCGAGTAATAGACCTTTGATCCTTTTTATATTTTATTTATTTCAATTCAAAATTTTATTTTTATCACGTTTTAGTCCTTGGATAATAAGGAAGAAGAAAGAAAGTCACTAAAAATGATAAGGAGAGAAAAAGTAATTGGTTGGCCATATTCTAGCCACTAAACTGATCGAACTTAGTGTCATTGGGTTTATCTTAGAGAGGAGAATTCAATAGAGGTGGTTTCAATCCAAAACTTTATGTTTATCATATTATATTCACTGGATGTTGATGAAGAAAAGAGAAAGTTACCAAAAATAATGAGATAGAAAGCAATTGGCTCGCCACATTCTAGGCACCAAAATTACTGAACTTAATGTCAATAGGTTTGTCTTAGATAGGAGGATTCCATCCACCAAAATCATGAGAAGAGAGAAAGTTATTGGTTAGGAGGCACATTCTAGCCATCAAAATAATCAAACTTAGTGTTAATGAGTTTGTCATAGAGAGGCAAATTCAATGGAGATACTTTCAATTCAAAACTTTATTTTTTTTACATTATAGTCCCTTGATGTTGAGGAAGAAAATAAAAAGTCACAAAGAAATGATAAGGAGAGAGAAAGTGATTGACTAACCACTTTTTAGCCATTAAAATTACCAAACTTAGTGTCAATTGATTCGTCTTAGAGATGAGAATTTGTTAAAGGTGTTTTCTCTCTTTAAACATGCTAGATAGATCAAGACCCATTAATTTGTTTCAATTAGGTTTATTTTCGGTATTTAAAGTGATTAAAAGGTGTTCTAAGCTTTTAAATGTGTTTATTAAGGTTTTTACGATGTTTTAGACAAAAATAAGTTGAAATAGGTTTTTAGAATCCTAGTACTTGCACACTGATTTTTTAGTAACCTTTAGTCATTGCAAATTTGATGACACATTGCTTGTCAAGCTAGATGACATGTCTTCCAATTAAACTAAAAAGAATAATAAAGCAGACACGTGGGCCTAGCCTTCTAGGCCCATTCATGTCATGCCTTTACTTATAGGCTAAGCATATGTGCTTGGTTGGCTAAGCCTAGCAACGACTTACCTCCTTTTTTTTTAATTTTCATAAAATCAATGTTTAGTTACTATCATTTTTTTTTGTGATTTTTCAATTTTTCAGTATAATTTCTTAAAAATATTAATTAATTTTTTATATTGTTTTTGTAATTTCATGATATTTTAAAGATATTATTTTATTTTTTTCATCTTAAATTTTAGATAGATAAGTTGTATTTGCATATTTCATTTATATGGAAGAAAATTACATGTAATTAGAGAGTTGAATTAAAATCAAATATAAATGAAAAAACATATAAAATGAAAAGGATAAATGAGATAAAACATTTTCATGTGCATCTATATTTTGCTTATTGCAAAAAAATATTAGCTTCTTATTTTAGTTTTTAATCATCATTAACGACTCTTATTCAATTTAAATGTTCTTATAATTTTCAATCCTTTATTAAACATAGGCATCATTTTCTTCATTCCTTGATTAAAGAAATTTATGGTATTGAAAAATGGGTCCATGATGTCATCCCTTTCTTTTTCTTTTTTTATTGAAAATTAATTTAAAATCCTACTTGTAATATAGCATAGGTGTATTGGCTGGTTAGTTCTACTATTTTTTTCCTTTATAAGTTTTCCTTTTTTTTTTCTCTAAAGGGCT
>Ga0307507_10010037_pt1 | contig 12386 bp, 16 predicted proteins | sample 7_EM_MG_FD_207223 | JGI IMG/M metagenome (GOLD analysis project Ga0307507, IMG submission 207223) | Populus trichocarpa ectomycorrhiza microbial communities from riparian zone in the Pacific Northwest, United States - 7_EM | ecosystem: Host-associated > Plants > Roots > Unclassified | place... | reverse complement strand
CCTCCCCTGCCCGCCACTAACCTGTACTTTCTTGCTATTATGCGCATTCATGACGTCAAACATGGCCCGTTCCACGAACACTCATCGCAACTATATTCTATTGCAACTGGTGTCCCCAACTGGGGGAAGGTGAATTCCGGTTTGTTCAAGATGTATGATGTATGTTAGCCTATATAATCCTTTCGATCTGGTTCTGATTGCCTATGTCAGGCCGAGGTATTGGGAAAGCGTGTTGTCGTTCAACACATCCCGTTGGGGGGGCTATTAGAGTGGAAACCCGCTGGAAGCAACGGAATTGTCCTGGACAGCGCGTCTCAGAGCTCCACTTCCTCGCACTCAACGAGAAGCGCAATCTAGCCATGAAGGTCGAGGGTCTGCGTATACCACAGTAAGTTAGATTTGCCAATAATGAATCCCAAATGAGATCAGTCCTCATGACAACCTGTATGACCTGCATTTTTAGTTCTAACTTCTAAGGACATTCGTGACAACGTTAAAAAGTTGGCCGTGCACTTCATTGTGGACATTGTTCCACGGTACAGTTTCCATCTCATAGTTTGTGGTCTTGAGAAGGGACCATTAGATCAACCACAATGGTGTTTTGAAAATCGGCACGAGGAGAGCTCTTCACTACACGCCGGGTCTGATAGCCTTCAAAGTTATTGGAGGTGACAAGAGAAAAACCCCGCTTAAGTTGATCGGGTGACAGAGCATGGTGTCGTTTCGCAATCAAAGTGCCAGAGTTCATCCTCAGAGTTTGGTGTAGTTGGGAGGATGGGTAATAATGCAACGTTCCGATGACGTTCCTGTGTTTTATCTTCGGAAAACTTCGTTGACATGGTTTTGCCAGACATAACAGAAAACCCAAGAGTAGCTCCCTATATTTTTCTGTGTCACCGCTTGGTGTGAACGGAGATTCTTTTGTTGGCACGGAAAGGTTCAATGAAAGAAACGGTTCAGAAAGGGGTGGTTCAAAACCCTTGTTCATGTTAACGCCCGGGCCAGGCCTGATCCCCTTCCCGTAAGTGTACGTCAAGTGTATGATGGTGAACACTAGGTAAACCTACAGCCCGGAATTTGGCTCAGAGTTGGAAAATTCTCCACTCCAAATCCGTCTATCAGCCGTTATGCATAGCAGGTAAGATCTCTTAGAATCTTCATTCAAACAAAACCGAACTTACCGAACTGGAATGATAAGAATTGATCTAGCTTATTCAATTGGAAGTTGAGAGAGTGTCGGCCAAGTACGTCTTATTGTTTGTTCATCCATATCATTATATTCGACTATTGTGAATGACATTTCTATGTCACCGCTCAGCGTGATATTGAAACTGAACGGAGATATACCCTTGTTAGCACGAAAGGATTTCAGTGAACGAAAAAAAACTGCCGTCACTGTGCGACCCGTGGCAGGACCCGGGCCTCACAGATACGTTACCGAGGATTCTTATATGGTTTTTGAGCGGTGAAGCTTTGAAGCTTGAGGCTTGTAGCTTGAGGCTGAAGTTCAGGCTCTAACCGCCTCGGAGTCTCGTGTACGGACACTATCAACTGCACAAGTATCAGCCCCACGAATACAGCTGACAGTAAGGGACCGTACCTCATTGCACAAACTTATACTAGCCGATGTAGGATTCCACGTGGCTGCGGGTGTCATCTGCTTTTAGTAAATACCCATTTGCGCAGATTGTCCAAAAAGATTTGGGGATCATTTTGAAGGTGAGGAGCCAATTTAGGATTGACCATGGCGCCACGCCGCTGCAATGGATAGCATGTATCACTGAATTCCAAAGTGATAGAAAAATTGTTGGTGGATGTGGATGCCGCGGAGACAAAACGACTGTCTGCATTGTCATTGGCATGATTATTAGAGACAGCTTGTTTGGGTCACCGAGTTCATAACTGCTGTCTATATCGCCAGTGGAGTAGTTTGACAATGCAGATAAGGATCAACAAGGAGCGGACAGAAACTTCGACCAGAATCGTCGTGTTACATCATTGTTCCGAGACATGACCGCACCCCCAATCATAAAAGACAATCCCTTCACTATCATCTAATTCAATCAACTGAAAACTCTGCATGTAATACACAGAGCAATCATGGACTTTTACTTTAAACCATATACCGATCATAGCCATGTAATGTTCTGTAACCGCTAATCAACGGAGACAGTCTCGCTCGTATAAATCAAGAGTGTCACCATGGACAAAGATTGGTGGTGAAAAGTACTGATCCAGATGACGTACAAAGGGATGCCAATTGTGAGATTCAATGATACCAATATGGTCTAGACCGTCGTCAACCGCAAACGTTTCGAAAAGACAGCGTGGAAGTCAAAATCAATAACTTTGACGCAAAATACTGAAATTCCAAGACTTCCGACAATTGGAATGTTGCCATGAGGTAGTTTACCGTAATTACCATGTTTGGAAAGTCTTATCCCATTTCCAGGATGCATGGGCTAAGGTGAAGGTATTGCCGGGGTCCTACTCTTATCGAAGATCTGAATTCATTATCAATGGTGCATATAATAAATCACCTCCACAGTGGTTAGAAGAAGTTGTGAGGTACTAACACTGCATCGGGTAATGTCTCACCTTTTTGTCAAATCAATGCGGCCAACTGTCAGGAATAATGTATTACAACTTTATTGAGAGGTTATGACCACACGGCCGAGCCTCTTGAATCCGCTGCATGCATTCGCATTTCGCGAGGCCTAGACTCCACGCGATCATAATGCGCAAGTTCGTCCGCTTGGGGAACGAGGATGTTGGCGGATGATTGGCTCGCGCTTGTGGGTCATGAGACCTGTATTCGATATTATTGTATGTCTGTCGGACAAAGTCGGCCAAGACCCCGCAGATCCATTTGGAATCTTCAAGGGTCCTCATAGATAAAAAGCGTCACAGACGGAGCAAAAGGCTCACAATGCACAATTTCCCAATCACGACAAGCTTACTTGATTGAATGGCTTGGTTCCTCGGATACTGGAAAGACGGCAGCTTCGCTACATGGAACGCATGAGCGATGTAAATTACAATGGCTAATAACTTGGGAATCAGTCACAGACTGTAGCTTGGATGTGAAGAGGCAAATAAGCGTTGCTTTTAGGCTTGTGAATTATTTTACATAAGATGCAGACAAAGGTATTTTCTTCTCTCGGGAGCAATCATGTTCAAGTTCCCCATCCGTCAATTATCATTGATCGATGAAGATCATCGACCCCTTCAGGCTTCGAGATCAACTAGCGCCGGTATATATTTAGCTGCCATATCGAAATGTAACCTTCAGGATTCAACGAAATGTTCTTTCGATCTGGTATGCCACCTAAAAGAAAAATGGGGATGCCCCGCAGTCGCAGCAGCATTGCTCCAAGGTTCTCCTTTAGGCCATAACACCTGGATTTTTATTGGTGACGAACATAACCGTCAGAATCCTTTCTCTTGGAGGTTCAAAAGTTCAGGATGGATATGTTTTCGAGTCAGCTGGAGGAAACGGGATCTTTCGGCATCTGCCGAGAATTCCTTCTTGTTGAACTCCGACTGAACATAGTTATAACGGAGAAGTTCACATTGCTTCCTCTTACCAACCTCCTCGTCGACCTCGTGCGGCACTGAGATTTTACTGTTACACAATTTCTGACCAAGAAAGAAATAGAGATCTTCGCTTGTTGACCCTTGCGTGAGTGACATTCAGTTGAGTTGAAATTTTCGTTGTTGATTACAGTCTGTCCTAGGTGGTCCTCAGTGCGAGGTTTGTCAAAATTGACATTGGGGGCATGATCATTAATTCGCATTCATTGGATAGGTGAACCCCCTTGACAGGAACTGAACAAATCCTCATACTTATTCCAATCCGTTGCCTCCGGCTCTCGAAAAATCGCCCTTCAATTTTATCCTCGCTAGAGCGGGGAACCTACATCGACTGATAAACCCGAGCTATTTACCGTCCTCTACCCGCCCGGTTATTGACCGTGGCGGTTCAGGTTCGGTAATTCGGGTCATCTCACAACGTTGCTGTCATTTTATGCCAAATTCCTAACGAAACTGTCAAAAAGTTCGCACTATAGCACACTGGATCCCATTCACTCTATTTCTTCGAGAGATCCCTTAAATTCCCCGTCCAAGAAATCCAAATTATCTGGTCCCATGTCCCGTTTGGAAACATTCCTCACTCTCAACCCAATTGATTATATTCCCGCATCTCTCGGTTCATTAATACTCGGTCGTGAAAGTAATCACCCGTGGCCCTCTACCACTGTAGCCTCTTCGGCGCATCTTGTGACAAAACCGCTTTACGATGAGTCTCCAACCAAAAACGTGGACGACGACGCTATTTACCCTGGCTTGCCACCCCTACTTGTCGGTCATCCAGACATACACATTCGAATCGGTATCATGAATTCCTTGCGTATGGCAGCTGCCCAAATACCAGACTCCGAGAAAGCCTTCTTTGTCGCGGATCTTAGCCAGATATACCAACAACATAAGCGTTGGAAAGCATGTCTACCCGAGATCACTCCCTTTTATGGTGGGTTGGATTATTTTTTCCATGCCCTTTGCCAACCCTTATATTTCATATTAGCTGTCAAATGCAACCCAGATCCATATGTTATACGTCTCCTTGCCGCGTTAGGGGCTGGTTTTGACTGCGCCTCTAACAACGAAATATCTCAGGTTCTTGCTGTAGGAGGCATAGAGCCTTCCAATATCATCTACGCCAACCCCTGCAAGGCTGCATCATTTATTCGCAATGCAGCCAAAGTCGGGGTCGATCTTATGACTTTCGACAATTCCGACGAACTAAAGAAAATATCTCGTGTGCACCCTGGTGCCAAATGCGTTGTCCGTATTCTGACGGATGACTCCAAAAGTCTCTGCGCCTTCGGAATCAAGTTTGGTGCGGCACTTACAGCTGTTCCGGCGCTTCTAAAGACCGCTAAAGAGTTGAATCTCGATGTGGTCGGGGTTAGTTTCCACGTTGGGAGTGGTTGCTACGATCCGACGGTTTATAAGGATGCGATCAGTCGCGCCCGAAGAGTTTTCGACATGGGAAGAGAAGCGGGATACGTTTTCAGTCTCCTCGATATTGGCGGTGGATTCGAAGATGCACTATTTGAACAGGCCGCCGAGGTTCTCAGGATTTCACTCGAACAGTATTTTCCTGATCAATCAGACATCAAGATTATCGCTGAACCTGGAAGATTTTATGTTTCCAAGGCGTTCAAGCTGGCTGTAAATATTATCGCTCGACGAGTTTCTCCAAAGGCCCCGACATCACCCTTTGGAGACAACACATCTTCCCCGTCAGATCAGCCCGCAGTCATGTGTGAGTCTCGTTCCCTGGAGATCATTGCTTCTTCTGATGATCTTGTTCTCCTTGCGAAAAAAAAGACTACATCAACGATGGTGTTTATGGTGCTTTTAACTGCATCCTGTTTGATCATCAGGTTGTCCACCCCTATGTTCTCTTTGCGAGTGGGTCGTTCCGCATTACGGATGATGAAGAAAAACAAGTCTGCAGTGTCTGGGGCCCAACCTGTGATTCGATTGATTGCGTCAGCCCGAAAACCGCACTACCGTCTGGACTTCGTGTAGGCGACTGGCTTGGCTTTGATAACATGGGTGCATACACGATTTGCGCTGCTAGCCAATTCAATGGGTTCGAAGTCAGCAACGTTGTTTATACGACTGGTGGCGGTCCTGATGGGTTTGAAGTTCAGAACGTTCTTAGCAGATTTGCGGCTCGGAACAGAGGTTAGGAAAAGCGAAGTATGTTATAGATTGGTTTGATTATAGACGAATTCAAGTAGGGCGGTAACTGTTATTTTTTTGTAATGTTGTCAAATTATGAACCCGGAACAGTTCTTTTTTTTTTCGGGTCCGGGTTGCCTATGATTCGGTGTAGACCGAGCCAGGTTGGTTGGCTTGATCATGAGGTCCTTTTTTGATCGAAGATGGTCCGCTCAGGAACGGTTGACGAATTCGTCATGATTGTGTGAATGTGGAATATTTAACCCCATCTGGAAAGAACTGCAGCATTCCAACTCGGCATGATCGCGTGGTGTTGGCAGGCTTTCGGTGACGGTTGAATAGTCGCGCAGTCCTATGGATGTACAGACGCGTACTCACCCCTGCCTCGCCGCGCAATGATCGACATGGTAGTGGTTATTTTGCGAACGAAGCCCCTGATGATGTTCTATCAATGTTCTCAGTGTTGCTATGGAAGTTGTCGACGCCTGGACACGTCTGATGTAATCCTGTGCAGGTATGTTGTCGTTACCTTGGAATCAGGATTGCAGAACATAAAGGAGAATCATAACTAATCACTACCACTCGCTAGGAGTATCGCCGTCGTTATCTTCATGAGCTCCAGCCTAAGACGGTTGAATTTTGGTCAAATTCCATGATAAGATCTGGTGGCCTATTTTGGTATGAGGTTCCTCGGTTCCAACTTGCCAACCGAGGCCCTGTGTCCGTGTCAATAAGAATCCCTGACATTTCTATTATGAGGTTGCATAATGATAGATCTTCGCGTGGTTCGCGTAGATCAGGTTCGGTTGGGAAAGATTTTTGACGGTCGGAGACAGATCGAAAGATGCCGTCAGTCTGACCGCACTGTTCAATTCCAGATTGGATTTCACTGTGATATCGGGGTCGAGCATTCCTCCGTTCCCAAATGGTCAACTGATCCAGACATTTCCGTTTTCTCTGCAATTCGCAGATCCCCCACTTTGTCCCCGACTGCTACTTATACTCCCCCAATCTAGCCTGGTACCTTTCCTGTTTCCCTCTTCATTAGTCTGAATCTCACCGGGTATGCTACAAGTGGGTGTTATTTATTTAATAATCTAGCCGACCTCACCCCCTCTCATCTGCAGGAAACACACACTTCGTCGGCGTCGTCAGGCTCTCGATTCCGTCCCTACGCCAGCGCTAAACACCATGTTACAAAGGGTCGATATATCACCTCGAATGATCCTCGTGGCTACATGTTGGTACTCTCCATTATTACTTGTATAGATGTTCTGAAGCCGTTATAGTCCCGTCTTCGAGTATCCTCTGAACGGCCAATGGATAATGATGGACATCGACGACGGCTATATTCTCTGGACCGGAATTTGGAAAGGTTCGTTCCAATGCAATTTATGACAAGAACTGCAGCTCAACAAGGCTTTATTCCACAGCGCTTGGAAATTCAAAAGGTTTGAGGTCATCATGGAAAATATTGCATGGCTTTCCTGATTTCAACTTCTAGCGGATATTGCGAAGATGATCGAATCGCAGCCAAATCTTGCTCCTCTCATTCGCCGGGTGCGGGGCGGTTACCTGAAAATTCAGGGTACCTGGATGCCATACGAGGTGGGTGGGCGTTGTCTGTTGCTATGATGCCAGACACACGTTCTTTCAACAAGCAATTATTGACAGTTTGTCTTTACGTCAGGTCGCTCTCAGGCTTTCAAGAAGGTTCTGATTTCTCGAATATTGCCGTATTAGCGTCTGATTTATATCCTCCTTTCATGCACAGGGTGGCCTGGGCTATTCGTGATGAACTTATACCCCTCTTTGGGTGCGTTCTCCTATTTCCTTTGCCTACCTCCAAGGCTGACATGCATGATTAGGCCTAATTTCCCTAGTACCTGTTTGTCTCCTGACCAGCCAGGGTTCGGTCAAGTCGTTCCTTCCGGACAGGTCAGGCGAAGGTCCCGTAAATCCACCCAAAATTCGATAATGCAAGTATCGCCCTCCCCTAGCAGCTGGACTGTGGTTACAACAAATTCTGGTCTCGTTGCTGAGAAATCACAATGGTCCTTCAGGCAATCAGATTTTCCCTACGGCTCCAATCAACCATCGGCTGGTGAGGTCGGTAGTTTTGGACCTTCTCGAGCTTGTCACCCCCCGTCCGCTTATCGTAGGCCAATCCCATCCACAAAAGTTTGCCTCTCCGTTGATACAAGGTCACTCTATCCGGAAGTGCCACCCTATCCCGAATTGCCACCGTCCTATCACGAGCACGTACGATTGCCACCTATAAAGTCTCTAGGAGATATGAGCCCAAAGTCACCATACACTCTCCCACCCATCTCTGCAATTGAGGATTTAAGGAGTTGTATCGCAGAAGATTCAGCGGCTGTCTTGCGACGATTGCGCATGGAGGACGATTACCCGAACTCCAATAGCACATGTGAACTGCCGCCATGGGAGAGACGCCCATATGCCTCCTCCTCCTCCCCGTAAGTCATTCTCAACATGGCAGGAGACTCTAGGTTAACAACAGTTTATTCGAAGCAGGTCGTCAGATTCGTCTTCGAGATTCCGGCCTTATCCCAGATCTCGTTCTCAACCGAGCTGCTCACCTTACTTGCCAAAACGTTCGCCATCAATGTCGACGAGGCAGGGGGGTCGCTACGTACGCAGTGGAATATACGAATCTTCTGGACCGATACGGTCGGATGATGATTCTGCTTCCAATCCGTCGCCCACCCCACCCATTACACCAACTTCTGACGAAGGCCAGCACTATCCCGTTAACGAAATGCGGAAGCACTTTGACGGTTTTGACCATGCATGGTCCACCAGCCATTCTGGAGATAATAAGTATTCAGACTCTGAAGGGCGCCTGATACGCCAGAAATGTTGCTCTGACGATACAGACTCCGTTCATTCACATAGGCCTTGGTAAAATATCTTGATAATAACTTGTGACTCTTTATTCTCGCTAACTATTATCTACCAGTCTCCCTTCCGATATTTTTCATTCAAATTCTTGTTAATTATTATGTACAGTACGAGTAGTATGAATTAGCCCTTTGCTGGCACCAGCTTAGTGTTACTTTATAGGTAGATATTATTACCTATAGAGATTTTTTCACCTTGAGTATTATTCCCATAAGGAAGTGAGAGAAGTCTTTGAGATAAGCACTCTAATTAGGGAAATGTATGTTCCATGTGTAACTCGGTTCTAGAGTCGCACACAAGCAGGCAGGCATTCAAAGTGATCGAGTGAAGCAAGTAAAGGGTTCGTCTCTACTCAGGTGAACATATAAGGCACCAAAGCTATGGTGACAACAGACATTTGGCAGTGAGATTTGTTCACCAGTCGGAACTTCGTCATGATATAATTGTCCCTGATCCTCACATGGCCGTGAAGATCGCGGACAACAACCTATACATATGTAAGCTGAAATAGGATACGCAGATCCCGTCGCGTGGCCAAATGACGTCCTCCGTCGTCAGATGACGACTCGAGGGATGTTTTTCCTTTACACGTTGTATAATGAAACCCAGGATTCTACGCCCTTATCAAAGGCGGTGAACTCGATAACCCAAGATCCGAAATGGGCGGGGCAAATTAGACTTACGGAAATAATTAAATGGAACAATCACATTATGTTAAACCCTATAATCAAGAAAGGTAAACACGGTTGTATCGCATGGGTCAACAACGGAGATTTACCTAACAATTTTCATTAACACAAAGCCAACGGTAACAACAATCTATTGAGAAGAGGTATAAGCGACGCAAGCCACGTAAATAACCATTGTCCTACCAGTGTGGCAATGATACTTGATGGAACACCATTCTTGAGGAAGTCCATGTTGGTCAGATACAATTCACCCAGTTCGTCCTCTTGAGTAGCCCTTTTGTTGCCGCACGGAACGAGTCAGTGACGAACGAAAACAATTTAGCGTAAGAACACGCACGCAGTCTGATTCGGGAATCCTGAGACTGGCATACCCATACCCGCGGAACAAATGAGTCCGGTGATAAAGATAAGAACATTCGCGTGATGCCCTAGGCTTTCACCAACTTCTTTTGCTATGGGTACGAGCAATACGCTCGCTATCGTGTGACTGATGAAGGTGGAAATGACCTAAAGAAGGCAGATGAACCTGAACATACAATAACTCGGGAATATAAATACTGACCAGAACCACAGGTGCAAGAATAAGAACAACGGAGTAGAGCGAGAAACCATTGACGAGATCCCGGATGGTAATATCCATGACATCGAGTAACCCACTGGAAATTACACCTTTGCCCAACGCGATGCCTCCCATTGCTAAGAACACGATGGTCCACATAAAAGAATCAAAATCATCCTATGCAAACGAGTCAGTGCATTGACTGGATAAAATCGGTATTTCTTGTCACCTTCTTCAGCACTCCAGTTGAAAAAAAAGCCACGACTGGCAAAATTGCAATCACGCCCATATCACCGACGTACTCCTTGATATTATGCTCGACACACCAAAGTGCAATAGTCAGGACGCAGACGAACATGACCCAGTATTGTTTGAAAGTAAAAGGTTCTCTTGTTGGTCGGATTGGCTTGATTTCGATTTCTCCTTCACCGTCGGGAGAACGAGAGGGACGATAGGACACAAGCAGGAACAGCCAGATGAGAAGGATGGAGACAGTGGAGACAGGGAGGGAGACAGCAAACCACTTGGCCCAACTGAAAGACGGACCCATGGCTTCAAGAGCGATCAGGTTTTGGGGTGAGGAAATGGGAGAACTTTGGCCCCCAATATTAGCTGCTAACGCAATTGCAATCTACAAGAATCAGACTACAGGGAATCTCTCGGAAAAATTAGCCTCACAATTAGACATCGGGCGAAGGAAGACTTCGGCGGTAGGGTACGTAGGATTGGCTGTATGAAAATAATCATTTAGATGAATGAGCGGGTGTCAGCTCAAAAACTTGCCTTGATCAGAGTAAAGCAAAGTGTCGGTGCAGCAACGTTGCTGTAAAAAACATGAGTAAAGGTGCACTATACATGCGGAAGTAAGAATAACTCGCCTAATCCACATACTGGCAAAACATGAAACTGACATAAAAGCAAGAAGAAGGGTGCTCGGACGGGTCCCAGCGAAGCTCAATACACGAGTTACAATGACCCGATCTATGTTGGTCTTGCTCAGAGCAGAAGAGATGGTGAAGCCACCGATCAGGAGCATGATCGTTGGAGAGAACATGGTGGAAAACACATATCTGTCACGAAATATTTCAACGTCCAAAATAGGTAACAGGACAGAATCTCACTTTGTGGCAATTGGTGCGGGCATAGGAACATCGCTCTTATCGTAACGCATGACACCCAAAAGGACAAGGAGCAAAGGAACGAACATCGAGGTAACAAATAATGGAATTGCCTGTGTACACACGCGTAGGACGCCTGACCACAGCAATATTAAAGAAGAAACTTACCTCAGTGGCCCAAAGGATGGTGCAAAAAGTCAAAAGAGCAAAACATCTGTTTGCCTCCTGTTCTTCCAGTACGGTCGTATTCAAGAGAGTGACAAACACGACGATTGAAATAACTCTGAAGACATATCTCTTGGTTATCTTGAATCTTCCGACAGGGGTAGGAATGCTGACAATTGGGGGTTCAGGTGGAATGGCGAGAACCGCGCCAACCGAGTCCAGCGTATCACCTTCGCCTCGTCTCTCTCGTCCTATCATCTGTCGCCAGACGGTGTCCCTCTCCCATGCGATATTTTCACGCTGATGAAGGCGCAACTGTTGATATGAGAGAGAACCGTCGCCTCGAGTTACGCATTTAGTGTACAGATCGGTAAGAAGGTTGATCGCCTCTTTCAACCTGTCTTTCGAGGCCTGCGTGAAAGGAGTGGCGCTCTCGACGACCTCATAAAGGTATTTATCCTTTAATTCGGAAAACGTGACTTTGTCGTACTTCTTGATAATTTTACGGAATCCCGAGTAGTTGATCTCGACATATGAGCGAAGGTTGGTGAGAGAAATATAAAGATTAGTAATGCGACGTTTATAGAGTAAGCGGATGTCGTAAGCATAGTCAGAGTTCGAAGTCCAAATGGTGGGCTCGTGAACAGATGGAGAGGTTAAACCGTCCTTGAAATTTGTCAACTTGGTCGTGATTTTTCCAAGTGTTGCAGACATGGAAATCGACCTCCGTCGAGCGGTAGCTGGGCCCTCGTCAATGTCATGCGTGTCTTCTTCCGTGGATGTTATGCTTTGTGTCCGACGGTCGGAGAATGTATGCGGTTCGACTAAAGGGGGGTATGAGACAGAATATAACGATAGAGAAACATTGACATACTCGGAGCCCGATTGGAGGACGGCCTCTTCCTCTGGTGGCTGAGAGAACGGTGTCTAACCCTTGCGGGACTCCTGGACACACTGTCATCGTCGTCGTCATCATCATCATCCGCGTAGTGTCCCCAGGTTTCTTCCCCACGCAGCCCCAACTCGTCCTGCAACTCTACATCTTTTTCCAAGTCCTGCAATTCCTCCAAAAGTTCCTGCTGCTGATGCTCATAAAATGTGACGATCTTTTTCAGCTCTCGATCCAGTAGAGGGATGAATAGCGAATCTGTGGCATCAGACTGATCGAGCAAGGAA
>Ga0307507_10010036_pt1 | contig 12387 bp, 5 predicted proteins | sample 7_EM_MG_FD_207223 | JGI IMG/M metagenome (GOLD analysis project Ga0307507, IMG submission 207223) | Populus trichocarpa ectomycorrhiza microbial communities from riparian zone in the Pacific Northwest, United States - 7_EM | ecosystem: Host-associated > Plants > Roots > Unclassified | place... | reverse complement strand
GAAGAGGGGAAGAAGGTGGAAAGGGGGTATTGTATACAAATAGTAGGGCCGGCCGCCAAGTCGCTAGTGGTGGGCCAGCCAACAGTAGGGAACAGTACGAGACAGTATAAAACAGTATGCGTCAGGTTAGTGCCGTGACAGTACTCCTCTCCCCTAGATGGTTTGGTCCCCAAACTGAACAGATAACTTAAAAATAGGCAGTGTATAGGGTTGCCTATTTTCTACCATAAAGATATCAGTTCCGCTTACCGCCCTTAACTAAGCTAATGGTGATTTTCCATACCGGGCATAGAAAATCCTAATTGGTTAGTTTAGTGAGTAAGGTTGGCAGAACTCCATACTACCACCCAAACCGGTCCGTGTGGCGTTTCTTGGCAAGAATTTGGCTAATTAGACAACTTTAACCGTTGGTTGAAGTTCTATAACATCTTAACTACCACAAATTTTAATGCGGTAGTCGGCCGCAACCTTAGCGTGACTTTTCCTTATCTTATGCCCAGTCTGGGGGTCCTGGCTTCTTAGGGTATTACTTATAGAAGCGCTGTATAGCTTATTCGCAACCCTTTAGGTCTTCCTCTAGCTGCTAGGTTATATTTTTGTGATATTTCTATTTAATCTTATAAGTTAGGCCCTAGGGGTCTTTGTTGTGTATATTAAGGATTTTCTTAAACTCCCATTTGTTTTTTATGTTGCCGTTATTATCTCTCTCTGCCACTCGTCCTTGTACATTACGGCGCTCTATAGTATTAATATTTACTTAGCTAGGGATCTCTTTAGCAGCCTAGAGGCGGACCTTAGATATATAAAAGGATTTGTTTACTTAGATGTAGTCTAGGAGGTCTACTACAACTGCCCCTTAGTATACTGCGAGTACGGGGTATAGGCCGTTCTATTTATTATCCCATTTCTTCTTAGGTCTGTTTATCTTTATATTTTCTCAACTAACTATAACCATATCACCTTTGTAGAATAACGCGCTCTTATCCCTATGGGTATTAGCATTGTTTTTATAGCGTTACTATAAAATCCGGGCTAGGGCCTTAAGCTATGTTAATATCCGCTTAAAGCGGTTGGCTATAGAGTCTGCGCAGAAGAACTCCTTCTTTGCTTATGCTAATAGTGTTAGTGGGCGGGGGCCAGCAGGCTTAATTTCGAGGCAAGGGTTAAAGCCATAGTTTGCAAAAAATAGGGAGATGCCTATGCTCTCATTAACTTGGTTATTTATAGCAAACTCGGTAAGCGGCAGGTAGTTAACCTAGTTGTCCTATATAAAGCTAACAAAAGCACGAAGGTATTTATTTACGGCGGCGTTAATAATTTCGGTTTAGCCGTCCGTTTCTAGGTACTAGGCTAAGCTTAGTCGCAAAGTTATCTTAAGGCGTTCACTTAGTTATCGCCAGAAGTCGCTAATAAATTATATGCCGTAATTAGAGATAATCGTGCTTAGTGCACTATGGAGCTTATATATATTGTTAACAAAGCTATTAACTAGCTCCTCTGTTAAAAGTCCTGTTACTAGAACAAGGTGTCACATTTTAGTTAGGCGGTCCATAATAATAAGGATATATTTATATGCCTTGCCATAGCGTTGGCATACTGGCAGCGTTATAATATAGTCAATTAAGATATCGGTCTATGGGCAGGCGGGTAATTCTAATAGCTTTAGGAAACCAGGCGGGGCAGAATAGGGGGTCTTAGTATAAAAGTATAGGGCACAGTCTTTAATAAAGGTAGCCATGAACTGGGAGATTCCTGGCCACTAGTATATTTGGTTTAAGAGGTTGAGAGTCTTAACCCAGCTAGGGTGACTAGCGGGGCCGCTGCTATAAGAGCGATAGGTAACTTCTAGGCGGAGGTCTAGGGCGTTAGGGACAAAGAGATGTTAGCGGAAGTAGATCTGTCCGTTAATAATACTATATTCTGACTTATCGCAATGGAGTAATTTCCTAATCTTCTTTGGCTAACGGCGAGCTTTCCGATTATATAGGGCTGCTACTATATCTCTTATAAGTTCGTTCTCCTGGTATCCTAGCCAGATTAACTCGTCTAGTAACTTTTTAGCTATTTTAGGGTCTAGAGCGGCTACGAACTCTATATCATTAGAGTTATAGGACTTGTGTAGTAATTCTTCTAAGATTATAGGGTTAACTTTCTGGGGCGGTATAATAACTTGGGCTTGGTGGCGGAGGTGTTTATTATTGGCGTCCTTAGGCCTCATTCCTAGTAGCCGGCTTAGGGCGTTAAGGAGCGTAGCTTTACTGCCAGGTCTATATATAATTATAAAGTTAAACTATAAAAGGAACTCTGCCCACTGGACTTGGCATTAGTTCAGCTACTTAGTAGTTATAAACATCTATAGGTTCTTATGGTTAGTAATAATTTTAAACAGCTCCTCAGTCCCTTATAGCTTAGAACGCCATTTCTCTAAAGCCTTAATAATAGCTAGGAGTTCTTTGTTATAGATCTTATAGTTACATTCTAGCGTAGAGTGCTTTGCGGAGAAGAATGCGATTAGTCTTAATTTTCCGTTATTATTATACTGGGAAAGGACTCCGCTAGAAGCCTAATTTAATACATCTATCTCTACCACTGTTTTCTTCGTGTAGTTATAGTATGCTAGTACTAGTGCTAAAGTAAAGGCTCCCTTAAGGGCCTTAAATAATTTGGCTTATTTTGGTCCCTATAGCCATCCAATATCCTTCTTTAGGAGTTTTATTATAGGTGTAGCAATAGTAAAGTAGCCTTAGATAAATTGTTGGTAGAAGTTCATAAAGCTAAGAAATTGTTATAGTTTTTTAATTAATGTTAGGTCCTTCTATTTCTATAAGGCCTGTATCTTCTTAGGGTCCATAGTTATGCTATTAGTTGAGATAATTAAGCCAAGGTATTTTATTTTAGTAGAGTAGAACTTAGACTTATTAATATTAATTTAAAGTCCAGTATTGCCAAGTCTTTAGATGACTTCATTTATATACTTAGTGTGCTTGGCGCGTGTTTTAGAAAAGACAAGGACGTCATTAAGGTAGGCAGTGTAGTAGTTGTTAAGGGCGTTATATAGAATATGGTTAATATAGTTCTGGAACATAGTAGGTGCGTTATAGAGGCTAAATGGTATAACTAGCATTTTATAGAGTCCAAACCGGGTAATAAATACTATAAGCCACTTATAGCCCTCCGCAATCCGGATCCAGTTAAACGCAGCAATTATATCAAGTTTAGTAAAGTACTTGGCGCTATAAAGTGCGTCAAGTGTCTCGCGGATTAGTGGCAGTGGGTATTAATTCTTAATAGTGACTGTATTTAGGCTTTGGTAGTTATAGCAGATTTATATACCGCCACCAGGCTTAGCAGTGAGGAGGAGTAGTATAGTAGCTAGTAAGGTTAATTTGCGGATAAAACCCTTATCCAGTATCTTATTAATCTACTTCTTTACACACCTAAGTTTAGCAGGTAAGAGTGGTCTATTTTTATAGTATAGGGCCTAGTTTCCGGGGGTGATCTCAATTTTATAGTCCTATGGTTAGTAAAGGGGCAGCTTATCTGCGTTCTTAGGGAGAAAGTACTCAATATATTTACTAAACTCCTTTAGTAGGCGTTGTAGAATGTCTTCATAGGTCAATCCTGGTTTGCCTTTTAGGAATTTTTTAACATCGGTATTAACTATCTTCCGACATAAAAGCTCGGGTTTGGTTTTTAGATTTGTCTTAAGGAAGTCATAGAAATAGGGGGGGAGCACTTTACGGGCTTCCTTTATTATATAGTTGCCTTCCACTAGCCAGCAGAAAGACCTTTCTAATAGGTTTGGTACTTCTATTAGGCCTATAGGCAGCTCTTTAAGCAGCTATCGGTGCTTATCTTGTTTAACCAGTTCTATTAGCTCCGCTATATGGATCCTTATTACCTTTACGTCTTTTTATTTATAGAACTGGGTAAAATTAACAGCATGGGTGCATTTAATATTATCCAGGTTGGGGCGTGTCTAGCTCTCTAGTGCTACGGCTAGGCTGGCACGGCTTGGTCAGCCCAGGGGGGCGGAAACGAGGCGGCGGCCCTATACAGTACGCGCGGGAGATGGGTGTGAGGTTAGGCGTTATAGTAGCGCGGTTTCTATTATCCGGGTTTTAGTAGTTCCATGGCTAGTCCTTACTATAACGCGAGCTATAGTGTGCGTATATGGTATATAGCTTAGTTCTAGGTATTAGGCTAGGCGGCTAGGGTTTAAATAGTGCCTAGATTAGGGTTGGATTCTTAATAGTGGCGGCGTAAAGTAGACCTTCTTCCTTGGTCTTGGTAGGGCTGGCTAGCCCATTATTTTGGTCTTAAATGCTGGGTTAGTCCAGTCTTCCACTATCTTATTTCTTTGCAGCTATATAGGCTCCCCTTTATTAGGAACGTCTTCTACTGTTAAGGCTTTGTATATAGTCCTAGGCACTAGGCTTAGTAGTGCTAAGTGTCTATATAGGGCGTCCCTACTAACGTCGGCTATCCCCCACGGGAGGCAGTGCCTAGAGTAGTAGTCTAAGTTAAAGCGGATCTTAAGTTTCCTAAAGCTGGGACAGGGCTCGTGCTTTTAAAGCTAGGGTATACCTAAGATAATTAGGGTAGCGGGTAAGAGTTTAGTAATAAAAAAGAGCATAGCTTTAGTATGGAGGCCGATTAATATTTGGGCGGTGAAGTAGTCTATAATAAGCGAAGTTGGGATACTATCTGTAAGGCGTAGTAGCCTAGGTGCTAGCAGCTTCTTAGTTATAATATTATACTTTCTTATAATAGACTCTGCGTTGGTAAATACCATTATAGTACTACTAGAGTCCACTAGGCTTACTATATCGATATAAACTTAGGGGTATAGGTTACGTAATAAGGAGAGTTAGGTTTAAATAAGGATTAATTTCTTATTATTATTTACTAATCTAAAATTAAGTGGCAGTTTATTAATAGAAAGGACTAATTAATCTAATAACAGGGACCTAATCTTCTCGTCTTCCTCCTTATATAGTTTAGACCCTTAGGCGCGACTTAGTCTAAGGGTTTGCCTTTTAACGACTAGGGTATAAGGCTGTCTTAGCAGGGCGGTCTAGTGTCCATTTAGCTAGCGGTATCAGTCTCTATTTCGGTTAGGGTATAGGAAGACAATACCTCGCCAATAATATAGCCGTGTTTATATTCGCTAGCGCGAAGTCGCTAATACTAGGCGTTGTTAACAGGTTGGGCTCCTATATAGGGCATAGTTTAGAGTAACTAAGCCGTAGGGTTAAAGGGGGGGGGTTATCTACCACAGCTATAATAGGCTCCGCGGTTGCCGCGTCTATAATGGACTTTACGGTCGCCGTGTCCACGGTTATTTGTTCGCGTTATTTAACGGGGTGGTATTGGGACTGGGTTTACTATCTTAGCGGGGTTATAGGCATCCTTCTAGTGGCCAGGTAGGCCACAGGCAAGGTATAGTCTATTGTTAATATGGCGCTTGCGCTCCGTGTTTAAGATTTTATTAAGGTCTATAGGTTCTCTAGTTACTACTAGGGTTAGAGTTAACATAGGGGCAGGGGCTTAGGTAGGTAGGTAGTGGTTAGCGTTCTTCTTAAGGTTGGCTTAGTATGTATAGTTCGCAAGATTCTTAGCGAATATATCCATCTACTTACTCCAACCTGTATAGTTGCTGTTGTTAATTTTATAGGCCAGTCTAAGTACTAGCTCTTCCATCTTTAGAGAGATAAACTTTTAGAGTAGGTCCACCTTCTATTTATCTATCTTCTTGGCGTGGACTATTAGCTTATTAAGCTCTCCCTTCTAGGACCAGTAATTATGCTTACCTTAGGGGAAATAGTTAAGCTTATTCTTTATAACCTAGGTTATATTAAGGACCTCATAGTAGGTAGTAAGGTCTTTAAGTATATCTTTCTTAGTAGGCCATTTCTACACAGATGTGTTATTTGGGTTCTTATATATAAGCTTTAGGCCCTGCTTAATAAACTTATAGGCCTTGTCCTCTAGTATATCCGAGATATAAAGGATCTGGGACTAAACTATGTTAAAGTAGTCCCAGTCCCGGTCAAAGACTCCCTTAATCTTAATGTGCCAGGTCTTAAAATTAGCTTATTGTTCTAGCGGGGTGCCTTTTCCGCTAAATATTGGCGGGTCTTTAGATCTCCATTTTTTCTGCTAGGTTACTACTATTGTTATAGGGGTTAATTGTTTTAGAATGGTAATAGTCTCTGCCTGGAAGTTAATAGTTCCTATCTAGGAAGCGATAAGGGCACTAAGGTTTTTGTTGGCTTTCTTATTAGCGGTATTTGTGTTATATATACACTATAGTCCTACTTTAATGTTGTTAAGGAACTTATTGGTATAGTTAATAAGGGTAAGGTAAGCTTTGCTGGGCTCAAAGGTCTTAGGGTACAGTGGGGAGCGGCGGATTGTCTACGCGATATTGGGGTATGTCTCTATAAATAGGTCTGCGAAAACGTCACAGGGGTTTTAGGTTTTGGCCATTTTGGCGTTATTAGTGTCGCCTATCTAGGCGCTAGGTAAAAACTGAGGATTGTTCTAAGACTGTGCTAGGGATATGTTAGTTTCAGCAAAGGCGCATACAGGTCGTAATTGCTCTAGGGCAGAGGTTAATTGGCTAGGGTATAGGGAATTAGTAATCGCGATAGGGCGCAAATTAAAGATACCATAAACTATCATAGTGCTGTAATGAAGTAGACTGAATAACTACGTTGTGGTATAAAGAGGGGAAGAAGGTAGAAAGGGGGTATTGTATACAAATAGTAGGGCCGGCCGCCAAGTCGCTAGTGGTGGGCCAGCCAATAGTAGGGAACAGTACGAGACAGTATGAAACAGTATGCGTTAGGTCAGTGCCGTGACAGGATCTTTAACCTACGTGCTTATTAAACACGGCATTCCTAAGAAGGCAAAATTTAAGCCATAAGCCCAAATAGGTTATCTTATTGGTATAGAAGCTTTAAATATCTATAGGGTATAGATACTAACCACCAACCGCATTATCCAATCTTATAATGTACGAATTAATAAGTTAAAGAGATATTAATCTCCCAAAACACCAGAACACCTTATAATCTCATAGGCTTAAAAGGATTGTTTTTAGCAAGTCTAGGACCTACTAGATAATCTTTAAGATGGCAATAAGGACTAGATAGAGAACTTTAACAAAGAACTAGATGTAAGACTGCTGTATTTGGCAAATATTAACGTTACTCCTACGTTAAAAAGCATTTAGATCTTAACAGAAGAACTCTATTAGCTACCTACCCTAGAGCTAACTCTAGAACCGTCTAAACTATTAGCGTCTTTAGCGCCTCAGCAATTACCATCTACTGTGGCATCTACACCATAGATACTATCTACTACTTAGTTATCTTCTAAAGTTACTGTTGGTATCACTTCCGGTAATACGTAATGCTATTGCAATAGTATAGGTGGTAACTGATTTTGATTAATGCTTCTTAATTCTCCTATTCTACAGGTGGAATTTAGTGGATTTCTTAAGCTCGCTTAGCTCACGTAATCAATCCCTTTTGACTTGCGTTCATAGGCAAATTACCCTAGATTGCCGTTACGTAATGGCAATTTGCGGTTATATACTAGCGTCTATATATTGCTTGGCAGTGTCCATCTCAGCAACGCACAATGCTGAGACCTCCTACAATATTCGCGAATATCGAACACAGTCACTACATGGCTATTTCGCTTTCCAATATTATTTAAACTCATTAATATTCATCATTTATTCGTTTAAGAATCATTTTATAACGCTATTACCGCTTATAACCAACTGGGATATCCATATACGTGCACAATCCCAACGAATAAACCTATCCGGACAACCTACCTTAACTACACTATTGTCTACAACCGTTACACCCTCCTCTATCAGTCCCATAATGCCGTCCGAAGCCGATATACACGCCGCTGCCGTAGAAGAGCGTAAAATTACTAAAGAGTAAAGGGAACAAGCCTGAGATAAAAGAGAGATTTAAAAGTATAAGGAAAAGCGCGAAGCCCACCTAGCGGAGGAGGCTTACCAACACGAATACCACTAGGCTCAAATAGCTTAATTACAGTTAGGCTCGGCCGCTTCGGCCTTATAAGCTACTGCAATAGCTACTATAGCTGATGACCTTGGTGAGCCTCTCCCTTTTAGCGTAAAGTTACTCAAACTCCGCCTTCCTGGCGTTATAAAAAGGGATTACCTGGACATTTTTAAGGGTACCTTTAATCTAGTAAACCTCGCCCGCCTTCAAGTCCATACCTCTTGGATTGAGACCGTTAATAAAACACGGATTAAGAACGGTACTCTAGTTACAAGGAAGGTAAAGGCAGATAAAAAGCTATTTACAGACAAAGGCGTCTGGTTTAAAGGCTTTACTAACTATATGGTTATTACTAACACCCTTTATATATGCCTGCTAAACCTTATTACTAGCATACTTCTCTGGATAAATATAATTCGCACCTTATTAACCTAGTATATTTAGGTAGGTTGCATACTCAATCTAGCACTTAACTATTATACCTTTATAATAACCAATGGCCAACTAGAGCCCGCTAATTGGCAAATACTAGCCTAGTATACAGCACTATACCTCATAATGTCTAGTACTATCGGCTTCGCCCCCTTAAAGAGACCTAGGTTAAATACCTCCTATACCTTTAACACCTGCCGCAAGTTTAATAGCAAAGGCTGCAATAATACAGCTTGCAAATACCCGCACAAGTGTTTAAAGTGTGGTAAAGATTACATCGCATTATCTAAAGCTTGCGCCTAGGAATAGCAAGGTAAACCTTATAAAGTAGGGTCTAGCCTAACTATAATATTAACTTTAATTACACGCCTAGGACCTAGGCCTAATATATCGCCATTATTCCCTACCTTTATAAAGGCAGAGGCTCTCTACCACTCTCCATCGCCCCTAAGGATCTTAGCGTGGCACTCCCTTCTATCTAACTACCTGGGTAATCTACCAGCTATTCTAGTAGGCATCCTAACCTATAGCTGTAAAATAGGGGCCAAATTAGTCCCTACCCTAAGATCTTATAGGAACCACAACTCCTCTTAGGATAACACCAACCTTATCTCTAAGAATATAACATCAGACCTTATAAAAGGACGTATTTAAATCGCGATAGGGCCTATTATAGTCTTACCTCTTAGCCTAGTGCCAAAATTAGATAGAGGATACCGCCAAATTTATAATCTCTCCTTCCCACTAGCATCTTCAGTTAATAACGTAATCCCAGAAAAATATAGAGCACTAGTATACACTACAGTTACCGCTATTTAGGCCCACATTATTTCTGCAGGCCGTAGATATCTGCTGCTTAAGAGAGATATTAAAGATGCGTTCCGCATAGTCCCCCTATCCTATAGGGCAAGAACATTAATGGGCTTCTCCTGGAAAGGTATTACCTACTAAAAATACTGCCTATCCTTCAGTCTCTAAACTGCGCCACTTATATTCAACCTCTTCGCGGAAGGCCTGCACTAGATACTCTATTCACAACTACCCTATAAGGTAGAACACTACCTAGACAACTTTATCTTTATCCTTGCCAACCCAAATAACTTAGCGGCTGTCACCTAGACTTATATCTCTATTACTAACTCCCTAGGTATCCCTTAAAATGGCTCTAAAGATATAGCAGGAACTGTTATTAAAGTCCTAGGATATACCATTAACACTATATAAATGCAAACTTGATTGTCACCACAGAAACAATCACACGCTATTAAGAAGGTCACTACCGCACTCTAATACGGCTTATTATCGTTCCTTTAAGCCTAACAGCTTGCGGGATACCTTATATAGTGCGCCTATGTAATTAGGCTCGGTTAATCTTACTCTAGATCCCTCTAGATTTTTATTACTACTTAGCTAGAGACTTTAGCTAACAAGCATAAACCTAAGCGGTTTAGCACTAAGTTGCAAAGTGACTTATATATCTAGCTTAACCTACTTACTATAAGTAATAGGGTATTGTTCTTTAACAACGTCAAGTATGCCCACATTCATCTCTTTATTAACGCCTCTACCCGGTTCGGGTTTGGCGGCTTTTACTTCTTTAAGGAACTTAAACAGGAGGATAACTAGTAGTAGTATACCACTAACCTCCCTTAATCTTAGGCGTTTAGTATATTGCCTAAGCCCAGTTAATAAGTAGACCATATCAATCTAAAGGAGATGCATACTATTACTTACGTATTTAATATATGGTCTACTAACTGGCAGCATAGCGCGCTATTTATTCACACTAATAGTATAGTGGTTTACTAGGGTATTAAAAAGACTATTGTCTATAGCGTAGCAAACAAATCGCTCTGTAAGATTATGCTAGCTACTATAGCTCACAATATCACAATATCCGCGAAGTGGATCCTAGGTAATTTAAATAGCTTAGCTAATACACTATCTTAATTCCAGGCCGCGACTATCCATCAGTTCTGCCTATACTGGGCCCTTAATTTACTACTACTAAAGCTAACAAGTTTTTAACTAGGTGCCATAAACCTAATAGACTACTTACAACCACCTATAAACTTTAAGGATAACGTTAACGCGCTATCCAACCTCTACGCACTCCTTTTCTGGCATAGCCTTGCGCCAGCAACCTATAAGAACTATTCTTTAGTAGTTAACAGCTGGGAGTTATACTGTGCACTTAAAGGGGCCTTTCCCTACCCAGCCAAGCCGCGTAAACTAGGCGAATAGATTGCCTACTACGCGTTCAGTACCTCCTAACCATAGATAGGTAGGCTTAAGGCCGAAACCTTACAAGCCTATATCTCCGCAATTCGCTCGCGTTACGTAGATTACAGCATCTTAATTACGGCATTTAAGAATCCTATAGTACATAGATTACTTGCCGGAGTAGCCACTATCTCTCCCTTAGTAAAGAAGGACAAGCAGCCTATCACTAGGGATATTCTAGCCTAGGTAGTAATACACGGCCCATCGCTACCGGATGTTAACACTAATGCTGTATTTACCCTCGCATTTACTAGATTTCTACGGATGGGCAAGATTATATACACTATAGCGGAGCTTAAGAACCAAACAACCTTCCTAGTAAGAAAGGCCACCCAACATAATATCACCTTTACGCCTAATAGGATGACATTCCGCCTTAAATAGAGTAAAGCCGACAAGCAACACTAGGGCGTTAATATTGCTATCGCGGCAATAGGCGGCCTATTATGCCTAGTCGCTGCTATAATAAAGCTGTTTAATAGGGACCCTTAACCCCTTAACTCCCCCTTATTTAGTCTAGATGGTAAACCCTTCGCCTCTCTAGGGGTTCGCAAGATCCTTTCCTTCTATCTAGTAGCCGCTGGAATCAACCTAAGTAGCTACTTAAACCACTCCTTCCGCCAGGGCGCTGCCTAGTTCGCTAAAGATTTAGGGTATTTATATTAGCAAATTCAGCAACTAGGTTAGTGGTTATCAGAAGCCTTTCGCCTATATATTAGAACTAAGACCACTAATCTCCATTACCTTAACTCTTACTTCTAGCGTGGTGTACCGCTCTTAGCGTAAGGAACGCTAGGCAGTAGGTTAAGATATTAAGAGGCCTACTAAGGCACTAGTAGTAAGCGAGCCAATAGCGATTTTCTATGCCGGGTATAGAAAATCCTAATTAGTTGGCTTATAAGTTAGGGTCTGCAGAATATAGCAAAATGCGATAATGTGGCAGAATATGGCAAAATGTGGCAGAATATGGCAGAATACGGCAATGTGGCAGAATATGGCAGAATATGGCAGAATGCGGTAATGTCTTCTTTTTTTTAGCGTAGGAGCTTCGCTTAGGGACATCTGGTCGCTTTAGGGCAAATCCTTAGCAGATTTAAGTGCTAGGTACTAGCAAAACCACTAAGAACTAGCCCTAAAGTGACCTTATAGCCCTACGCCTCCCAATTATACGGTTAAAATTAAAATATCCCCTTATGTGACTGCAATAGATAGATACTAGCGTCTATATATTGCTTAGTAGTGTCCATCTCAGTAACGCACAATGCTGAGACCTTCTGCAATATTCGCGAATATCAAACGCAGTCACTACGTGGCTATTTCGCTTTTCCCACCCGCCATCCCTTGCACTTAGTATGCATCACAGGTAGTTAGCACCTTAAGGCAATTCTTTAGCAGGTGCTAGGAACTAGCTAAACCGCTAAGAACCCGCTTTAGTGCGACTACCACAGTTAGATAGTTTTGCAGCCATAGGCTTGCGGTCGGGGACATCTAGTCGCTTTAGGGCAAATCCTTAGCAGATTTAAGTGCTAGGTACTAGCAAAACCGCTAAGAACTAGCCCTAAAGTGACCTTATAGCCCTGCGCCTCCCAATTATACGGTTAAAATTAAAATATCCCCT
>Ga0307507_10010035_pt1 | contig 12388 bp, 14 predicted proteins | sample 7_EM_MG_FD_207223 | JGI IMG/M metagenome (GOLD analysis project Ga0307507, IMG submission 207223) | Populus trichocarpa ectomycorrhiza microbial communities from riparian zone in the Pacific Northwest, United States - 7_EM | ecosystem: Host-associated > Plants > Roots > Unclassified | place... | reverse complement strand
CACGTCCGGCGTGCGGGGGGGGGGTGCAGCTCATGGAGAGTGCGGGTGCAGCTCACTGAGAGTGCTGAGGTGGTGGATGTTGATGATGAATTCTCATGGTGTTGAGATTTCAATCGCCGGAGGTGTAGAGGAGATGGTTCGTGGTTTACAGAGATATATCCAAGTTAATTTTATAAGCTGATTTAAGTAAGGGCATGTGCTAGAAACTAGAGAAGATACTTGTAGCCAACGGCTCATCCTCACTCTACGGATCCACCTCGTCTCGCTCATACAATGCATACTTCAATTTATAACTTTTTGGTCAATATCAATCTAGAGGGACGCCGTGCACAATTATTTATTGGTATTATAGCATCTAACTATAATCCTTGATGCATAAAACTTGCTGCTTCTGTTTTTACCTAAGCATTCTTATTTTGGGCCTTAGGGTGGAATTTGTCGGTCTCGGTCGTTTTCCCCTGCTTTTCTGCTAGACATAAGATCTGACCTCGTGGACCGACTTTAATATACTGGCGACTCGGCGGCGAGTGGGCCACTGCGAGGCAATATTCGTACGGAACGCCTGCTAGATCACTCACTCCGAGTTCTCCTTACTTTACATCCTCCCAAATCCCCTCTCGGGGGCCTTGGCGCCCCCGATGCCTAGTTTCCCACTATTTAGGGTGTTACTTCACGGCCTTGCTGAATTACTCCCTGCGAACTGGTATTCTACACCCACAAACTTCCCTACTTCCCGGTTGCGCGAGCGGGTGCATAGGGCCCATCACGCCGTTACTGCACCGGTAAGCCTAGCGGCGTAGTGTGCTCATCCAGTGGGATATCTTACGGTACTTCTAATGCATCATCCTAGCTTGTTAGTGTGGGGCTAACGTACCTGAGGGCATACCGAAATATACGGCACAACGAAATATTTCGTGAGCGACACAAAACCGTAGTCATGATTTTCCTGCATGGTTGCTTCTTTCCTAGGACATTTCCAACACTCACCGAATATTTCGTTGTGCCGTATATTTCGGTATGCCCTCGGGTACGTTATCTCGTTAGTTAGATTTTTAAGATAGTCACGCTATAGATATGCGTTGCGTATTCGGGTATGTAACGCCCGGCGTGAGCAAGTTTACAAGTTGGCACGACTGACATCATGGAAGGCGTGGAGCGCGCTTTGGGACATTTTGGTTGTTAGATTGGGAGGATTAGGGTACTGGCTGTGGAGTGGTTGCAATTGCGGTTGGGCATTATACTTGTGCATATGTGTGGTGTTCGATTTGTGGAAAGTGTCGAGCAATGACCATCGATTCTGGGGATCTGGTGTGATGAATTGTGTTACTCTGCAAGCTCAGGGGGCCTCGATTTGTTTTTAATTTGGAACCTATGGTATCCGTGTTTATCGTATCGTATTTGTGATTTGATGCTTGAGTGCCGGCACTTGGGGAGATATTTGTTTACCTTTTGGAAGGCTTTCCAAAGATAAGAATAAAATTCCAAACCAGACGTTAATCTTGACTCTAATCAGCAAAATCACCAGCCAATCATTGGTCTTCTTATCTGATGGATCAGGGGTCCAGGAAAGCTCCCCCTTTCTTGGCAACGCCCACATTGCTCGAGTAGGCCGCATCGACCATCACAACTTCCAGCTTCCAGCCTCCAACCTCCAACCTCCAATTCCATAGGACCGTCTCGTACGTCATTACTCTTGCTTCAGCCTCACCTTCACCGATACTCCCAAAACCACCGGTTGGCGTAGAAACAAATGCAGTTCCCGACTTCCCTCTTCAACCTCGCACTCCTTTCCCTCCTTGCCTCATCCTTAGCGGCCCCGAATCCAAACCCGGCACCCGTAGTCGACCCCGTGATGTCGGCCTCAATGGCCATTCCATACACACTTCAGACAGGCCCAACTCGTTACGCTCCCATGCAAACACAGCCCGGACAGAGCATCACAGCGACTGAAACGAGGAGGCAGTATCCTACCAGTGCCTATACAATCTTTACCACTAGGGGCCCAGCGCCGAATATTCAGACAACGGTTACCCAGGGGTGGGATTATACCCTTAGTAGCAAGATCAACACGGTATGATTTTATCTAATTCTCAACACTAATCGACCAAGGTGTTGGATTTTGCTAACGTTTTCGGGGGCTTTAGGCGGCGCCACAACCGATGCCGGAAGAGAATATGCAAAAGTTTTTGCAGAGGTGGAGAGATTAACGGTGTTTTAGTTGTGGTGATGGTAGAGTTGGGTGCGGTTGGGGGGTGTTGGGATATTAAAATGAAATAAATTAATAATGTTTCCCTTCGTTTGTGTTGGTTTGGTTTTGGACTGGCGTCTATCTATACAGTACAGGGTACCTTGTCTTTCTTTCCTTCTCTCTTCCTTCCGCTGGTTAAACTTAATTTAGAATTATGGTAAACTACGGATTACTTAATACATAGAGATGTGTGAATTTACCCACTTGATAGCCTACTTTAAAAACATAAGTACTCGTATGAAACAAATTTATCTATCTAGCATGCGGTGAGATTGAGAGGATTGTAAGACGGTTAGCCACAGTCATCTGTAATCGGAAGATTACTAACCTTCCGGGATTGGTCCGAGCTCTCAACTCCCCCCACTTCAATACTAGCAACCTTCCCCGCAGCTCACCTCGTCCCTTCTCCGCGTAACGGCGAACAAACACTGTAACTTCGGTGGGACGCGGAAATGGCCTCAGACTCAACTGTTGATAAAATACTCGCTGGGAAGTACCCCGCTAAGAATCATGCGGAGAACGTTGTAAAGCATCTTCGTGAAGCTCATCCCGACCTTACTGACGGGGTTATCTATCTCGAATCTCAGAAGTCCAAACTTCATGAGAACAGTGATCAAGAAGGTATTTGGCACCAGCCCCCCATTTCCTCTATTTTGCTAGTAGTTCAAACTGATGCAGCACACTAGTTCCTTTCCGCCAACGCCGCTACTTTTACTACCTCTCCGGCTGCGACCTCCCGGATTCCTACCTCACCTATTCCATCCGCGATCAGAAGCTCACACTCTTCATCCCGCCCATCGATCCTGCTTCAGTACTCTGGTCTGGACTTCCACTCTCTAACTCAGAGGCACTAGAGAAGTACGACGTGGATGAAGTCCTTGCGACTGCAACTTCCGCCCCACCAATTATATCCGACTCCAGCTTAACGTTTATAATCAAGAGCCAAGCCTCATTAACCTTCTCCCTCCAAAACGGCGAAAGCTTGGAGCCAGCTATCGAGCGCGCGCGCGAAATCAAAGACGAATACGAGATAGCCCTTATCAAGAAAGCGAACCTAATAAGCACACTAGCGCACCACGCCTGTCTTCGCGCAATCAAGTCTTCTAGAAACGAACGCGAGATAGAAGCAATCTTTACGAAGGAATGCATCGCAAATGGCGCACCAAAGCAGGCGTATTCTGGGATCTTTGGCAGCGGCAGGTCCGCGAGTACCCTGCACTATGTGCACAATAACCAGCCGCTTGCCGGGAAACTGAATTTGCTGTTGGACGCTGGAGCAGAGTACAATAACTACGCTTCCGACATCACCAGGACGTTCCCGATATCTGGACAGTTCACCAAAGAGAGCAGAGAAGTCTACGACATCGTCCTAGATATGCAGAAGCAGTGTCTCGCAGCTTCCAAGGCGGGCGCCGTCTGGGATGACATCCATATCCTTGCGCACAAAGTAGCAATCCAAGGACTTCTCAAGATCGGTATTCTTAAGGGTGGTAGCGTGGACGAGATATTGGCGAATAGGACCAGCACCGCTTTCCTCCCACATGGGTTGGGGCACTACCTTGGTATGGATACTCATGACTGCGGCGGGAACCCGAATTATAAGGATCCCGACCCTATGTTCAAGTATCTGCGTAAGCGCGGGCCACTTCCTGCCGGTGCGGTTATTACCGTGGAGCCTGGGATTTACTTTTGTGAATTCATCATCAATCCGTACCTCGAGGATGAGAAACATGCCAAGTATATTGATAAGGATGTTCTGAATAAGTATTGGGATGTTGGAGGTGTTAGGATTGAAGGTATTTTACCCCGTTGGGCACTGCATCATTTTGGAAGAAGAGCGACTGACGAGGGGTAGATAATATCCTGATCACGGAAGGGGGATATGAGAACCTTACGAATGTGGTTAAGGAAGTTGATGACATGCTTCAACTTATTAATGGATAGATTGGCCTGGGCGTGGGGTGGAGTGGTGGTGTTGCGCCGTAGCTGGTTATTTAATGGCTTGAGCATTCATAATTGTGCTAGAGATGCGAATAAACCTATACTTTTCGGTCATATGGGTAAAACTCCATTGACCGCTTACCCGACTTGTGAAGGAGTAATCACTGACAAGGACATGAATGAGGTGAAACTATACCGCAATCCGATCCAAGCTAGACTAGTCACGATGGGAAACATATGAGGAAGGCTGGGGTGCTTTAAACCAAACGCACTCCGTTATCCCTTGGGAAACCAGAAGTTTGATATCCCTAATTCCCCCGCTTCTACATTTGGCAGCATTTCCAGGACCGCAACTCCATCGCACTGATTCTACCGGAAGACCCACCATAGATGTATTATTCATGCAGGGCACTCACCATCTGTGGGATATTCCTCGCTTATTTGTACTCGTATGGGGTGGCTAATGCCTGTCCTATACTTATCATTCCTCCTCCCCTGCGTATCTGCCAATCTTTGGCCATCTATGTTAATGATATCATACATTAATTCATCGAGCTCTTTCGCTGTGAGTAGGCTAATACGCATTTATCCTTGTGATGCCGTGATATTCCCCTTTTTCCAATTTATCTGAGCCTGGGAATTTCCTTTGGCAGAAAAGTTGTATTGATATAGACTTTTTGTTTCTTCACCCTTGAGGTTATATCTCTTCCTCATCCTAGGAGCTAGTCAGTCCCTCCCCACTCGCCTGAGTATACTGCAGCTAGCTAACTTAGTATCCGAATGCGGTGGGGAGAAAGCATAACTACGGTAGAAAAGTAGCACAAACAGATTCAGAGACAAAAATAGTGTATGAATAAATCGACGTGATAAGTCCTCCTTGAGCGCGAGAGAGAGAGCCGAATTGAGAGTTTCTGAGCGAGATATCTCCTGCACTTTGTAAGCATACTTGCTGTTCCATATCATCTTTCTATCTCCCAACCCAATATAAATCTCGTCCAACGGTCAGATGATCCGCGAGTGATCAGTGATGACAGAGTTGTATAGTACGCTAGTCTAACCACATGGCCCTTGGTTACTCGGAGTGATTCACTGAACCCGCTGCCGAAGCTATTCAGGTAGCGCGGGTGGAGGGGTTATATGGCTATTGACTCAAGTGAATTCCGAAATCCGAAATCTCTATGGAGGAGATTAAAGTATCGATGTGCGAGTGTCTGGTCTGTGAGTTTTATAATACTGCCTGGTGTATTTGAATCCTTAACTCATCGGAGTGAAATCGGGTAGGGCGTCACGACGCCATGCTTTGTAGGGAAAGATAGGAGATTGTTGGTGTGATTCCTTATTTACCCCCTTATTTTACGTCGCTTGGCTGAGTACCAGTGGTCGACTTTCTCGCGTGATAGCTGTTAGCCCACCTGAAGGCGAAATTGGATGGTATATTTCACATTTGGGGGATTGTTTTATACTAGCTTGTGGGGCTCTGGAGTGGTACTGACGTTGGCGGGGTATGGTACAAGCATAGTGCGGAGTGGGGGGTAAAGTGAACTGAGAGGCCTCTTTCTTTCTTTGGGTATGGTTTTAAATAGGCTGAGGCCTCTACCGTTCTCTCCCGCTACACATGGCTGCCTATTTTACGATACGCTACGAGGAAAATATTCTCTCTAACACGATGACATTGCCATGGTTAACCTTTATATTATAGGAATTCACAAATATTTGTACAGGTATGTTCAGAGAATTACATTTTCATGCTACATGATTGGGTTTGTGGGCGAGGGTCAATAGGGGAGGAGAGATGACCACTACGTCGTAACTTCTTGTGAGTGCTTATGTGAGTGTTGTAGGGGAGCCCAGGAGCTCATAGGGAGTCCCCTTAGAGATATTCTGGAGGCCCCAGACTCATAGCCAAAAGCAATAGCGGGTGAAGCTTGGGGTAGGTGTGGATGAGCGATTGTGTTTCCTCCGGCTAACCTACCATAGTACGGTACTTTCACTGCTCCGCACTTGGGCCTGAATCTATACCCGCGCGTTCCCTGCCGCCCTCGCCAGATTTGCCCCGCCCACCTCACCCACCTAATTCCCAACTGCCCCTCTCCCCCTCCTACTAGCCCTCGTCAGCAGCCCCTCCAACCTCCCCTGCTCCCCGCTCACCCTTTCGTCCCACTCCGTATCTCCTTCCTCCCCCCTAACTCCCGCCGTACTGAAATCTACCCAAACAACCCCCCTCTCACTCCCCTCTTCTCCCCCTACAACTAAATTCCTCCAGTTAATATCCCCCTGTACTACCCCCGCAGCATGGATCATCACCAAGCCCGTCCTCAACTCCTCCGCCCACCTACCTGCGTCCCTTGGCAACAATCGCACTCCAGGAACATATTCCATCCACAACCCCACCACCGTCAGCTCTCGGAAGTGCCGGCGCATTCCCGCCAGTGATTTCATCCCCTGGTTGATAGCGAGGCAGTGTTCATGTTCAGGGGTGATGTGGACTACACCATAGATTTCCGGTACGGTGGTGCCTGTTAGACGGAAGTCTTTGAGGCGGGAGTAGGCGGCAGATTCGAGATTGTAGTAGTGGTATGGGTCTGTGGATGTAGTAGTGGTTGGACTGTCTCTGCAGGGCCGGAGGTGGAAGCGGAAGATTTTGATGACACTAATGGTAGGGGTGCTAGAGGTGGAGGAAGGGGAAGTGGTGATTTTGCGGACAAAGCTGTGGCCACCGTGGTCTAGCGGGGACCAGCTGGTTATGCCCAAATCGGAGCTGAGGAAGGCGGGGAGGTTTGAGGGGATGAAGGGTTCTGGACGGAGCTTTGTGGTCATTTTGGGGATTTCATGGTTGAATGGGTGAGTGGATGATGAAGGTAATTTATGGGGTTACCGTATTATCTCCTGTTATCCGGTTTCTTGCCAAGAATATGGCGCAAGGAAATCTCGAAGTATTAACCGAATCTAGTTTAGTGATATGTTTCAGCTAATCTTATTTGGAAAGAAGTTTGACCTCAGAGAAATTCTCACCAATAAAGTAGGGTGGTTGGTGTCTCACCAGCTCTTTCATGGCTGTTTCCCCATGAAGATCACGGCTTGGCAGAAAACCGGATAACAAGAGATAATACGGTACACGAAGTTGGCCGCAAAAGGACTCAGCACCCCGTCGTCCTGGGCAGCCAAAGAAATTTCGCAATCAATCTCATACATTTTGGATAGCACCGTAAATTTAGCAAACAAGAGCATAACAGCTAGGTTTTGATGTTTGGCCTGGCGTTTTGGATGGGCGGTTTTCAAGCATCCCCGATTGGTTGGCTTCGCCAGGCGGGGCTCTTTGGGACCCAACAGCACAGGTGTTTGAACGCTGGAAGATGATAGGTCGGCTGCTGTCGACCTCTAATCCTCGAGTCACGTGACAGCGACACACCTCGTGTCACTATAAATTTTAATACCTGGGGTGTGAGTCGTGATATGAATATTACGGGTTTTTCCAGCAAGAGTGGCACTTTAGTAGAATTGGGGGTATGCACGTGTACACGTACTGGCTTGTGGCCCATATCTTGCACGCCGCTTTGGTGTAGATGTTTTTTCTACCGTTATCAATTAGCACATGGCTCCCATCGACTGGTCTGAAATTCGGGCCTTCGGCGCCGGGAAACGCCATTCCCAATCATTAGACAAATTCAAGCCTTAAGAGGGCATTCCGGATGGCAGTCACTAGCGTTATATCTATCTTTCCATCCTACAATATAATTTAGAAATAAAGATCAGTCCCCGAGCTGCTTCAATCCATCGCGTTCACTACAAGCAACTATGCCGAATACCTTTAAACAAGGCCGTGATTTCTACTATGGGATTGACGGGGGCAGGAGATGGCTCACTTGTACTATTAAGGCACTATTGTGGAATCTCTGCTGATGGGGGCTTCTTACATATGGTCTGGAAGTACGGCACTCTGATCCTACCCCTCCTCTTTAACCTTTATATTCCCAACGCAATTCTTTGTTGCGATTTAGTCATAGACTTAGGGTTGTTGTGTTTGAAAACGTTTCGAAAAATCTCAGCTATAAAAGTATACAATATACGATGTTTTATTTCCTGCGTTTATCCAATCTCAAGTTTGCCATTGGCTGAGAATAGGTACTGTACTTTTATAATTAGTACTTGTATTAGACCAAGTGCAAAATATGAAGTACTGCTGTGTTAGACTACTTGTATAATCATGATCCACTCATCCTCCGGTGGATCGCGACTAGCACCCACCGGAGCTGAGGTTTTTATTATTAGGAACCCTTGGGATACAATAAGGCCCTGTTTGGCATGCCACTGGATAAAAATACTCTGTTTTTCTGAAAACAGTGTAACGTTATTTCCTAATACCCGATGTAAGAGGTGTTTAAAGACAATAATTAAATCATAGAGAGATAGCAGATGCCCCTCTGCATATCCTGTGAAAAGGGGAAATCAATCAGAGGCCTGACCATTAAGCAGTAGAAGAAAGAGTGATGTTGCCAAATACTGTATTATAGAACAAGAAAGTCCTGAGGATAACTGGAAATACCATGATATTTTTTAGCGTACCAAACAAGGCCTAAATTCAACGGCAGATGTTGCGGGTGCATCCATAGGAGCTTTTGGTTAATTTATAATTTGGAATAAGGACGATTAATTTTGGTAGATTATAAGTTAGTTAGATGCTCCAAGTTTCTCAATCATCCAACCTATTTTTACCCTCCGCTCTAGGCATTCCTGCTAACAAACGGCAGCCTAATGCTCCAACAGGTCCTAGAGTAGGTTCTAGCTACTTGTCCCAGGCAAGAAGTACCCGAAAATTTAGAGGGAAAACAGGGATAATACAGGGATATTTCAGGGATCTCGGAGGTCTGTGAACACAGTTAACAGGGGTAATTTTGGTGAGAATTGCCCAAAATGGCGTCTGATCCCTCAATTTTCGGGTACTTCTTGCCAGGGACAAGTACACGTACAAGTACCCAGCAATAAGTACCTGAACATAGGGTGGGGTAAACGCCATTTTAGGGAATTCTCACCCAAATTGCCCCTGTTAAACAGTGTTCACTGACCTCTAAGATATGTCTTGCCTCTGAAATATCCTTGAAATATCCCTGAAATATCCCTGTATTATCCCTGTTTTCCGTCCAAATGTTCAGGTGCTTCTTGAGGGGAAAACCTATTCTATACCAGTCAATCTCGGGCCCTCCCTATTATGACACCAGCAATGTTTTTTTATATGATACCAGCAAAAAACACAATGTTTCGCCCACAGCCAAGAAAATAATACTTCAACTTCCAAGCAAGAAAACACCATCCCAAAAAATGATAAAAAATCCAAATCTTTCTTTAAAATACGCCAGAAATGCTGCTAAATTTTTAGAATTTTTCTAACCCCAAAGGGCAACTGTGCAGATGGCCTGTGTCGCTTAAAATTACCCTTTTAGGAAAATGTGAGGGTAGGCATACTGCCAAGGTGTGTTGAGACAAGGCTTATTACCTTGTTTGAATCAGTGGGTGAAACATTGCACTTTCGCTGGTATAAAAAAACGTTGCTGGCATTCTGTAGGGAGGGCCCGAGATTCGCTGGTATAGAATAGGTTTTCCCACTTCTTGAGGGGGACTTGTACAGGAGTCCAGAGCTCACCTCAAGCACAAAGTCCACCTCAAGCCCTAATCTCTATGAAGTTTACCCTAAACAGTCCCCTCTAGTCCTGTAATCCCCGCTTGTGCAGGAACCCTTGTTCGATTATATGGCCTGACGCTTGACACCATAAGCCAAATCGTGGAACATCTGTATGGACAACGGAGAGGAATATTACACCCAAAGCATCGTTTAAGTGGGGGGTTGTAGGGTAAGGGCTTATAGTTAGACGAAGCCAAAGGAATATAAGTATTTGGCAGAAGTGTGGGAAATTAGGGACCTTTTTGAAGTCTACTAGTAATAAGCTCAAGCTTAACTCTAGATTGAAAACATGCCTTCTCTAGGCCAATTGTTTCTTCTGCCGAGCTTGTTGATCCAGGGGAATACCCCTCAAGGATTGGATGTATTCTTATACCAGATCTATGAGGTACCCAGCTCCCTCGCCTCCGGGGATTCCTCGCCAGACACCATAGACACCTTCCGCAGGCGCTCCCGGGGCTGCTATGGCCTCTACTGTAGCGTGGTGTGGACTACTCGGCTAGCAGCACCCTCTCCTCGAGCTCTCGGAACATTCGAGTATATCGTTATGGGGCTCCTCGATACAGCGGCACCCTCTTGTAGCAATTCCAGAACACCCCCGCCAGCCTAGAAACCGGTGGTCACAACATCACCATCAACGGCGACAAAACAAGACAAGCGCAGTTAACGGGCTAGGCTAGAATCGGCACGGCTATGCAAGAGGGATATCTCAATACCTCAGGAGACCCATCACCTTCCCGCTCCGCCGAGTGTAAAATACCGGTACTATGATACTACAGCCAAGAACTTCAAAATCGTAAACTAGCACTGCTGGTCGTTCCCGATTTCTAATTCTCCGGATATCGGCCTGGAATTTCTCCTCACCGACACAGCTGAATGTGTATCCGGGGGATTTAGTAAATACAGTACGGTACGGTACAAACGTGCTCGACACCCTCTGTTCGGACAGCGCCAGGATTTTGAACCCCTTTATTAGGCGTGGGGCCAATTGTGTGGCGATTAAGCCCAATCCGATAAATACTTCCGTGTAGAAAGTCGCTTGTGAAAGGGGTCTCGGATTCCAATTGGGAGCTTGGGACAGCCTGAGCTCGCTTGACCTTGTGGAAAATGTGGCAGTTAAGGATAGCACGGCACTTCTATCCCATATCCCGCTCCCATCCGGGGAGAAACGGAATATTAGAGCTATGTCAACTTTAGTTTGTCAACTCCAATCACAGCGGGTAGCAACAAAAACATGGATAGGTGTACCGTATTCAGTCTGCCGTACTTGACCCCTTCATGCCCCATTTCGCGCCTCCCTATTAATCCCCCAATAATACGGTACCTTCCCAACGGCTGCGGCACATGCATGATAAAAACCTTCCTACCGAAACCTTCCTACCGAAACCTCACTATCCGCAGCGCCAGCGGGACGATATGTACTCGTAATTTTCTGACGTTTATAAACACGACTGTTATTGCATAACACCAAAATCTTGAGGCTCCGGGCAATTTTTTGCCCATATGCAATAGCAGTCGTGTTTACAAAAGTCAGAAAATTACGAGTAGAACGGTATTCAACATCCATTCCCCATACCGTGTTCCCTGCGAAGGGGCACCCACTTCCTTTCGGATCGAGGAGGCCGCCTGAGGCGGTGGCAAAGTTGTGGGTGGAATACGGTAGGTTGATGGTGTGCCTGTAATGTGAAGGGCAGACAGGATGTAACGGTATGAGAACGGAGGATGTGACGGTTGGGGTAAGAGATATGGGGATAGAGGAGAGTTGGGATTTCTCCAGAGTTATAGTGGGGTAAGGAATGGGTGTTCTAGGCTGAGAGGGGCGGGGGAGCGGCAACTTTGGGCGTTTTGGGAGGTGTATATGCCTTTGCAAGTTCGGTATGGGAAGCTTATTGAGCTCTTTTTCTATCCTTTGGATGCTATGGCTCGTAGTATGAATCTTATGAAGCAGGGATCCGGTGCAGTAAACTGCTGTTCTCTCAGACTAACATTCATATCTCTTTAGGCCTATAGGACTAGTTCAGTAAGAACCCCTAATTAGAGGGTCTTAGGTGTGCCTCCAAACATTAAATCGTAGTAAGGTGGTAAGAACCATAACTCTTTGTCAACAAAACCATGATAAGACGATACTTAGCAGTGACCTGCCAGCACTGTAACACTATTATATCCATAGATCCATCACACTTCCGAACCCCGGCCCCTAGTTGACAATCACCGACAATCACCCATTCGGCCAAGAAAGGGCTCGAGGGGTCATAGAAGTTCGGAGGGGATCACAGAAGCCCGGAACATGCGATAAACTAGAAATGCGGGTTCGGGTTTCTGTGTGTTTATTCTGGAGATTCTCGTTTTATGCATGAAACCCTCAATAAGTACCGTACCTGCGTTGCTAAAGTACTGGTAGGCTAAAGGAAGTTTAACATCGAAGGAAATGACGGAGAGCAAAGCCTTCGATCCTATCAGAGTCTCTGCGGTTGATCCGTTAGACTCATTGGAACGGATAAAGACTCACTAAAAATAATCAAGGG
>Ga0307507_10010034_pt1 | contig 12389 bp, 11 predicted proteins | sample 7_EM_MG_FD_207223 | JGI IMG/M metagenome (GOLD analysis project Ga0307507, IMG submission 207223) | Populus trichocarpa ectomycorrhiza microbial communities from riparian zone in the Pacific Northwest, United States - 7_EM | ecosystem: Host-associated > Plants > Roots > Unclassified | place... | reverse complement strand
TTATGAACATGAGAACTGCGTAAGTAATATGACCAAATATCCACGTGTTGGTTAGGTTGGGTTTATAAGGCGCGATCTTTTGGGAGAACTGTTCCAAAGAGTTGGTTGGCACAAGGTGCTTTTTGACATGCTTTCTTGATTCTGGCGAGTCTACCACCCACGGCAATAGAACCGAGGCGGCCAAGGACACACAGGAGAATAGAACCAGTGCCATACTTCCCACTCTGGCAATGTCACCAAGAACGTCGTCAGAAGTCTCAAGGCTTTCCCGGGCGGCTGTGTCATAGCGCTTAAGAACTTCGGCCACAAATGTCGTACTATAGACCATGAAAGGAAACCAGCCTTCGAGCATATCAGCTTATACAATTCAAACCCCGTCATGCTGCGTACTGTGCACAGTATGGGTGGAATACCTATCCAGGCCCAGAAAAGAACCACACACATGTCCCGTACCCCAGTCGGGAGATGCCACATCGTCTTCCAGATGAGGGCAAAAACTTGAAGCACACCCGAACCTTCATCGGATTCCCTGGGGGCTCATAATCAGCCACCACGAAATTGAATTCCCATTGGCTAGTATACCTTCGAGTTATGAGCACTCGCTCTTCTACAGAAAAGCAAGTTATGAGAATGCAAGACATGAGCAAAATAGAAGCAAGTACCATCAGCTGCTTGAACTGGGTATCACCGATGCTAGCACCAAAGATTGACACGAGGTCAATTGTGCCCCTAAAGATCTTTCTTAGCTTCCTAATGACGGCTAATTTTGCGGGCTTCTGCATACGCAAAGTAACCAGCAATGTTGCCTACCGCAATCATTCTACTAGCTGTCGCATCGTTAGCTTTGGCGACACCAGGATTATCTCAAGGGCTTACCCCAAGCATTCCCGTGCTGTTGCTGAGGAGCGGGCAGTGTATCAACGATGAGAGCTCTACAGCAAGCCTGGACTATAAATGGCAATTACCACCGATGTCTCGTGTGAACAATGCAGGGTAACCTACCAGCATTAATAGCGAAATCTACCAAATATATTGACAGAATCGCAAGGAGAATCGTGCACGTGTTTGCCTATTATTTATTAGTTCCTCCCCCTCGTGAACGATTGACAATTTCGGCATGACTGGGGACGAACCGTTTCTCCGGGCGAAAATAATAATCCAACAATCTCCTTTGCCCAACCTAGCGAAATTAATGCCATTGCAGTAGCGGCAGCTCCAATCACCATAACCGGGCGTCTCCTTCCTTTTTTGCCCAATTAGCATTTAGTCACAGTTCCGCAGAGATCCCAGGCCATACCAAAACGTGAGCGAGACCTATCCGCAATGACGCCGACAATTGGCTGGGTTATCAGGCCTGACAGAGGGCCAATGTTCCATACCAGGCTCATTAGCGATTTTGTGAGACCAAGCGATAGTAGATAAGGCGTGCAGTCTGGAACAAAACGGAGAATTTAGCAAACTGCTAAAAGCACAAGAGCAATTACTGGGTGCATACAGGCCATTTCGATGCCCCATACAAGCTATATATTCCAGCACGATTAGCACCTAACTTAAGCCTCAATTTCGGGAAATACTGTTCCACCCGCGCTGAATGTCAGACGAGAAAAGCTACCTGAACTCCGGAAAGGCTACGAAGGGCAGATAATACATCAGCGCAGTTCACAACGTAGTTTGTAGGTTCCTAGAAGTCCATGTACTCCGGTGATCGCAAAAGGGGTTCACGTTATAGGGACAAACGAACCACACAGTCAACAACACCATGCGAACCGGGTCCGATGGGCCTCTAATCTTTGGGGTACCCGCCCATGTCGCCGCCATAAACTTAAAATTGGGGAATAGCTATTCTCGCAAAGGAGTGGTGATTGTTGCAGTGGTCTTGATGTCGGACTTTAGAGCTCCCGGAGGGCAGTAGAGAGCAGTATCGAGGGGCTTATTTCGGGGATGCGTCCGTTTAGGGATACCCCGGAATTTTTCGCAAAAGAAAGGCCGTAGAGTAAAGGCGAGAGGGGAGACGGAGAAAGTTGTTTATTGTAACTATTTTGAACGATATGTCAGTCGGTAGAACTCTGTTGATGAATTGTGGTCAGGGATGGGGTAGTAGAAGATGTCCGGGATTTATCTTGCCTACGGTACGAGAACCGTAGCTGTGCAACCAAATAAAATTATCCCTGAGCTCAACTATCTGCCACCATACCTCAAGTAGCTACCGCTGCGTCATCCTCTAGTCTGCCAAGAAATGACAATGGTCCTCGAGCATGATACTTTGTATCATAGAACTAGCAGATAATAATAGCATGAATCGTACTCGGGTACTCCAGTACCGGTACTTGGGGGGCGCCGCAAGTTGGGCACGCTCTTAGCTTCTGTTATCTAGTGCTTTGCGGTGTCAGTTCTATCAACAAAATAATATTTCATGCCCTTCTATTCACAAACTGATATTCTTTTACTCCTTCCCGAGCATTAGTTATAAAAAGCTACCTTCCTGGTATGTGCCTTCACGGGGCTACGGCGCTCGCTACAGATATGGTAGAGGCGAACTATTCGTATTGGTAGCGGCCACAGTGGAAATTTGGCGATTCACATAGGGGCATGGTTATCGGGCCAGAAAATAGAATGAAAGGCCTACCAAGCCTAAAAGTAGCAGTGCTCCCGACTTACCCTGGCACCCTACAAGCACAATATCATACTTAGACGCTACTGTATCGCACTAAAATACTCTTGGGATAAACATTTCTCTATCATCAAGTAGGCTCTACTGAACGCTTGAGCACTGGTATCACGCTCTTTAAGCATGGTACTTGTAACCCCTAACTAGTCTAATTTCCAAAGTAGCTTGCCAGGATAATCTGTATGCAATTGTGATGTTCGGAGTGCGATCGCGGTTCAAACAGAAGAATGAAAAAGACCCTACGATACAAGAGCCGCAGGAGAGGCACAGATGAGAAACCGGAGAAAAAAGAAAGAAGAAAAAAAGAAGAAAAAGAGGAAAAAGGAAAAGAAACAAAAATGGTAATTTTTAACATTGAAAATTGGTGGTTCGGCCAAGTCGCTGTGATCCAAAAAAGAAATAACACTCATGCCACGGAATCATGGTCAGGGTGTGGTAAAAGTTCCTGGAATTTTTGCGGGGGGGGGGGCATTAAAGCCATCACATCGAAAAAGAAGAACCCTAGCTAGAGCTTATGAGGAGCACTGCTCTGTACAGGCCACTGATATCCTCCGAGGTCGTTAAACTTATATCCGTAAGAAGCTGTGAAGTCATCCAAAACTGCTGGTCCACGCGAACCTATCACAGAAGTTAGATCATGCGTTAGAGTTTAGAGCGCATCAAAACTGACCGTATGGGTATTCCATTGGAATAATCTCTTTGTTCTCGTCTAGGTAGTGCAACAGGGGAGTGAAAATTCTCCAACTTGCGTCCAGTTCATCGTCGCGGACAAAATTAGAGTGGTCGCCCTTCAAAGCATCGAGGATGAGCGCCTCGTATGCCTCTGGGATTTTGAGATCACTGAAACGGCGTCTATAGGTAAGATCAAGCTCAGTGACCGCAGTTTGCATACTGAGTCCAGGCAGCTTCGAGTTCATCTTAATATAGACACTCTCGTTGGGCTGGACGCGAATAACGAGCTCATTGCGGGGGATGTCCTTGAAGATACCGCTGGTGACGTCCTTGAATTGGATTCTTATTTCGGTCTTCTGCTCGTTCAAAGCTATTTAAAAGGGGTATATCAGTGGGGGTTCGTAAATTCCACACTACAGGGGGTTTTGATAAATACCTTTACCAGCCTTCAGGATGAATGGAACACCGTCCCATCTCTCGTTCTTGATATAGACAGCCAAAGCACAGAAAGTTGGACATCTGCTATCCTTAGGAACAGTGTCATCATCCAGATACCCAGGCTTGCTACCATCAAGAGATTTCCCGTATTGGCCAATGATGACATTCTTGGGCTCAATAGCCGGAATTCCCCGAAGAACCCGGACCTATGAAATCGGTTAGCAGCTATATTTCAAAGGCGAAAAGCAATATTATTATTTTTACCTTTTCATCACGGATGTCTTCAGCGGAAAATGAAATTGGGCGTTCCATCCCAATAATAGTCAATACCTGGAGAAGATCTGATAAGAGTCAGACAGTGATGAGACACTTGTTATCAATAGGAAACTAACGGTTCTGCATAACATCGCGAATAATTCCAAAATCATCGAAGTAGCCTCCACGTCCTTCTGTTCCAAAGGGCTCCTTAAAGGTGATCTAGTCAAATAATAGGTATTAGCTTTATTATTATCCAAGGCTATAGATCTTTTCAGTGCAACGTACCTGAATGTTGTCGATATGGTTTCTATTCCATGTAGCACCGAAGAACTCGTTACCGAATCTCAGAATAAGCAAATTTTTGACCATCTCCTTTCCAAGGTAATGGTCGATACGGAAAATTTCCTCCTCCTTCCAGTCAGGTTCGAGAGACTTCTGGAGGTCCCTGGAACTCTGTAAATCTTTACCAAATGGTTTCTCGACCTATTGAAATTGTGAGTCTATTTCCAACCACCAAGTTGTTTAGGCCTTACAATAAGTCTCGCAATTCCCCTGTCTGGGTAGCAATTCTTCTTCAAGTGCTGAGAAACAGTGGTAAAAACACTGGGGGGCAATGCCATGTAGAAAATACGATGATTCTCTGGGCGCCCTGCCTCGAGGTCGTCGAGATGCTCACGGAGCCGCATGAACGATTCGTCCTGGTCGTACTGACCGGAAACGTAAGAACACTTTTTCAAGAATGTTTCTAGCTGTTCCTCCATCTCCTTGGTAGGAGTCTTGATGTATGACTTGACTCGGGAAAGGTATTCCTTCCCATCCATTTTCGTTCTTGCATATCCGACTATCTTACAGTCTTGTGGAAGAAAGTTGTTTCTGTGCTACTCGACGAATCAGCGCTCAATTAGCTCACCCCCACTTGACGAAAAAGGCGAAATAAGAAAGAGAGACCAACCAAACCAAAGAGAGCGGGAAACTGTATTACATTATTAGCTTTCATCCCAATTCCTCGACCTCATTCGGATATGTCCTTACAGTTTTCTTCTTAGCTAAGTCACCAGATGCGCCGAGGACAATGATTGTGGTGTTCTTTTTGAGTTCGACAGTGCTAAGACCTGATCAGCTCCGGTGCCCCACCACCTATCCCATCCCGCATAAGTACTCCGCAGAGCAGTATGTTTTCTTTTCGTAAATGAGAACGCGGTGCGATTGGCCCTTCGCACTAAGAAAATATTCAAAGAAAATACTCAAAAGGGCAGACGAGCACCAGAAATATCAAGCGATGACGAAAGTGGAGGAGAGAACTCACCCAGGGTTAGCTCCGCTGTGGGATTGAATAATGGTGTCTGCCATGTTTTGTCAAGCCCCTCTTGGTAAGAGATGGTGCTTCAAAGTATCGTGGGGTTGGTTTTATCTGTGACCTTAGTAGGCTCACTAGGTTGACAAACAAAGGGAGCAGCGTTGGAGAGCGAGAGAAAGGATGGGGCGGACGGAAGAGAGATGGAGGGGAAAGAAGAGGGGTTGGAAAGAGGTTTGTGGGTCGGTGGGGCAAACTAAAATACTCTGAGCCTCTCTCTGGGCCTTTGGGCTACGTATTTGTATACCGGCACTCCAGTTGCCTTAGGTACCGTTACGAATGGTGCTGTTTACAAACTCCGGTCTTTCACCGCTGCCGGAGGTGTAGCTAACAACCAGGAGCCTCATTTCCCTTCTCCCTCTCCCCCCTCTCTCTAATCGGTTATGAAGCCCAGAAGCGGTCACCGGATCCCCTTTGGCAGGCGAAGACGACCCAACATTATTATTCCTCTCCAACTTTTTCGAAGTTGTCCATGGAGCCAACGACGAACCCGAGCGCATCAATACTATACAACATCCCCATTTGCTTTTTTGATTTTTTTTACCGCTTAGCACCCAACTACTCCTCCCGCTCGTCTTCTGTTTTATGCTCGAACGGGACCTCGTTAGAATACGAGATGTATAGTGTCTGGTTACCCGGCCAAAAATGTTACAAGTTCCCGACTCGTAATGGGAGCAGTAATTATTACCATACCATTCTCCATCCTTTCAAGATACAGTGCCCCATTACTGTATGTTGGACTGCTGATGATAATAATATGCAACCTACCCCGCGCAATACCTCCTGCTTCAAATGAGATACCGGGTTTTTCAACAGTCTGCTCGAGATGAATCAACCTTTCCAACTTCGATGTCCCCGTCCCTTGAAAGGAATAGCGAGAATTCACAGTGAATGGAGATAGAAAGAACTTTCATTCCCTAGTCTTGTAGAGACGGCTTAGAGGCTAGGGGTTATATTGTCAATCTACGGTAGCTCCCCCCCCCCCCCCTCACTATGTAGCCTTATCTATTCCCACCATCCCAGCGAAACAGGACCAGATGGTTGTCCTCTAGCAAGGGTTAAATCTGCAGTCGAACTCCTTCCAGAACACACACCCTAGCTACTTTATCTTGTTGCTTCAAAAGGTAGGCATCCCGGCTCAGCCTTTGGCTTCCTCCTGGGGTTACCGGCTGGGACTACACAGGAAGAGAGGAATGAGGATTAGTGTTCAGATTAATTATTTGTGACGAAACCTTCCCCCGCGAATAACTTATGACATGGATAAATGCTGTGATTCCGTGAGGTAAACATCTAGAGGAGAGATGCAACATGTTTGTGGTGGTTGTCTACTGTCCACAAATTCTCTAGATTTCAATTCCGTCTGCAATGGGGAACTTGAAGCTAGGACATTATGGTGGGAGTTGATGATGTGAGAAGCCAGTTGCCCTCCCCCCCGACGCCCATCCCTGATATAGCCCTTTGCATTGCATCGGCATCTACCCAGAAATCTCACGCTATAACTGGCCAGGATCGAGCAAGTACTAGCAAGCGACGGGTTTGTAATAAATTGATGTACAGGAATGACGGCAGTGGGGGCATGCTTCAAAAAGGCTAAATTCGGACGGCGTCAACGTTGCATGGGGCGTTAGGTAGGTTGGGCTCTTTTTCTTTTTTTTCTTTTTTTTTTTGCACTTCTGCCCGTAGTTTACAAGTATGACCATCCAATGGAAATGTCCTTACATGAGCATTGTTTCTGGCCATCGCAGTTTTAATGTAATCAGCAACTTTCACTATCACATCCCCCCTTCAGAATTCCCGGTTGGCTACCCTGATGGTTCCGGTTTTCCATTACTGCAAGGCACTCCGAGGAAAAGGGCTCATAAGAATGAGGCAAATGGTGCTGGTAAAAACGAAATGGTACCTAGCTGAAGTTTGACTTTACCGTCTTTCGTTTATGATAGTAATATTGTCTCCCAAGCTCTTGCAACCCTATCCAAGAAGAGCTTATTGGACTTGATCGTACGGAAACCTTATCAGAGCACCACCTAAGCCCAGGTCGGTCCGGAGAAGATATCCAGGTACCTAAAGTTCCGAGGGCCTCATTCAGAAAGAAGCACAATAAGAACTTTTCATCTCCCGAGCCCACTAGCCCCAACAGCATAACGATTAGTTTAGCAGCGTTCTCAAAATGTCAGCGGCATGTCCGGACAAACTGCAGCTAAGCGTAGAGTTATGGATACCCACATACAGAATTCACGGGCGTGCTTCTAGTAGAGTGAATCACGTTCGTAGAATCGAGCAAACCATCGCCCTCGTATTATATCATACGGTATTTCAGGTTTCGTATCGCCTTGTTACATCTTCCCTCGGTTCCGTGCCTGATCTACTGTACAACTGTAAATCACCAGCAATCTAGCGAGAGGGGTGCGGAAAAATATCGGGCCGGAGTTAGTGCAATACCGACAGAGATGTTTTCTTTAATGGTCTTATCCTCTACCGTACCTACATACCCTGCAGCACCCGTTGTGGCATTGGCAGGCTACCACAATCGAGAAGATTGGTCAGAATTTGGTCAGAATTCTGGGGCAATGGTCAATATGAGAGCCCCTACTGTACCGTAAGAACCGGAATAATTGAGAATCTCGCTAGGACGTTGGAGTTGCCTCTCCTGGTAAGATCTATTGGATCCTTCTTTTTATTCATCCTAAGCAAAGGCTGGAAAGGAATCTTTTTGCTGCGTTTTCTCCCCTTAATCCAAAGGGGGAAATTCTGGACATCCTGGCGTAATTATCAATTACTCCGGTTTTATGGCACTGTACTGTACCGTACTGTACAATGCAGTGAGAGATCATGATAAAATAGCTGTCTTAAAACGGTACTATACATAATTAATTACTCTTCGGTCGAGGAAGGGCCTCATGTTAGTCCAAGCTTCTTCTTCTTCCCAAGCCCCTGCTTGGCAATTCTTTCTTGGCGCTCGGGATATGCCGATTGGTATTACAACTCGAGGCGCGCGCTCCCAACTCAGCCGTACTGCATGGGTTTCTGGGTAATCCCCACCTCAGCCTTCGGGGCTGCTGCCCCCTCTCCTTCTTCCTCCTGCTTTCTCCCCGCAAATCTATTTCCCCGTCTCTAACCTCATCTCATCAACAACGAATCAAACCTCCCCAAAAAAAGACAGCCTTCATTATTCAACAGCGAAGAACACACAGGCACTGCTAGTACAAACATACGACTTCGGTTCGATTACACTCAAAGTTTGCTATACTTCAACGTGCGGCGATTAACAAACCAACATTTTTCAATATGGAAAATACTGCCTCAACTGTAGTAATAGCTGAGCTTGAAGCTACTCCTCAAAGGAGCAAAGATGCAGCAACGAGCACTGAACCTAAGGACGATGTCAAGGTCATGGTGGTGGGCAGCACTGAGCATGAGGGCCTCAAACTCCTTTCAGGAACAGAAAAGTCTGGGGTGAACACGCAAATCCTAGAGGTACACATAACGCCAGACCACAAATTACAATCACGACTGACCGGATGACCTTCAATACAGGAAGTTAGACAAGCCAAAATGAAGAACCCAGCGGTTCTGGTCAACGTAAGTGATTCCGCCGTATGAGTATTACTAATTAAGCTAACAAACAAATACAGCTCCCATCATCACCCTCAGCTCAGGTATGTCTTCATCCAACAGTTTGATGAATATTTCCCACTTTGATCCGACCAACAACTCATCACCAGTTTAGGCATACGAGGTTACCCAGCAAGCTAAACCAGACGATGGGTATTTCGAGCCAGTCTTCACCGAGGAAGAAGAGGCAGCCACAGCCGCGGCGGCGTCTAAGAAGAGCTCATGATTCTAAGACAGCACATTTGAAATTCATAAAGTTATCCACGGCGGCGACGGCGTTATATTCTCTTATACCAACTCAGCCCAGCCATGGCTACTTAGTCATATTTTCCTGTGTCTATCTCTTGCTTTTGAAACTTCTGAGGGCTTCTGGAAACAGGATCCGGGTGAATAGGTTGAGGTGTGGAAATTTGTATTTGGCATTGTATTCACGCATGTACTTTTTTTCTTTGAGGCGAGCAATGATTTTGAACTTAAACGATATTGAATGCACAGTTGTTTGTTCCGACCACTATAGGGTTGGCTTCCTCTGGTGGGGGAACTGAAAATTAAGGTTAAGCTTCATGGTGAACTTAGCCAGTGTTCACATAGAAGTGGGGGAAGCTGGAAGCTCATAAAAAGTGACAACCACCCTACAAAGAGCAGCTATGATACCACAAAACAAGCTACCGATGCCTGGTATGAAAAAAAAAAATAGCAATGCGATCGTGACTTATCATACCTGAACAAATTGCCATTCACCACAAATCACTCGGACCCTATTTCCTACCCACTTTTTCTCGGCTCTGACATCACATAAACAATGAACCCCTAGCTCATTAACGCGATAGTTCCCGCAAAGCTCACAACTCAAACCCTAACTAGATAAGCAAAGGCCCTCCCAGCACCGCTAGTTCTTCCCAAGTTTGAGTGACCAAACCCAGCATCAAACGGGTTAGGGTTTCCTGTGGATGCCAAGACCCCACTTCAAGCGGCTCCAAAAAATTTATACCAAAAAAAAAGCTTTATCAACCACATATCTTTACCTCCCCCACCATCACCACAACCACCAACCGATCCCTCTCCACGAGCAAACGCCGCACAACTTCACCAGAAGAAAGGAGGGGGGAAAAAGGAAAAAGAAAAAGAGAAAACCAGTACAACAAATCACCCAATTGACCCACCAACCTCCCGGACAGAATAAAAACCCCACAAAGACCAAAGGGCACCCACCACCCACCCAGCATGTCCCTAAAAGTCACCCAACAAAACGGCATCTCAGTATACACAGTCTCGGGCAGCCAGACAACCCGCTCGCTACCAGATTGGCTCGCGCGCAAGCGCAAGCGCAGCCTGCGCTCCGACGTCGCCTACAACACGCGCATCGAGCTGATCCAGGACTTTGAGTTCGAGGAGGCGAGCCAATGCGTGCGCGTGAGCCCGGACGGGGAATACGCCATGGCGACGGGGACGTACAAGCCGCAGCAGCGGGTCTATCACCTGCCGTCGTCCGCGCTGAAGTACGCCCGCCACACGGGGTCTCTGAATTTAAAGTTTGTGCTGCTGTCGACGGATTACACCAAGAGTCTGCACTTGCAGGCGGATCGGTCGCTGGAGTTTCATACTGCTATGGGGTGTCATCATGTTACTAGGATTCCCAGGTATGGGAGGGATTTGGCGTACTTGAAGCCTGCGGCGCAGGTTGTTGTTGCGGCGGAGGGGAGGGAGGTGTATAGGTTGGATTTGGAGGCGGGGAGGTTTTTGAAGCCGTTTGATGTGGGGGGGTATGATGGTGGTGGTGCTGCTGCTGAGGGCGGTGAGGATGTGGGGTCGGTGGAGTGTGTTGGGGTTGCGGATGGTTCGCATGGGCTTTTGGCATTTGGGACTGATGTGGGCACGACCGAGTTCTGGGATCCGAGAAGTCGGAATCGTGTCGGCGTTCTCGGACCCCCAGCCTCTGCTGCTGCTTCGTATGACGTCTTTGGCCAGCCAGTGAGATCGGGCGTCACGGCTTTGGAATTCAACCCCTCTGGCTTAACCCTGGCCACTGGCAATTCCGCAGGGATAATAACCCTCTACGACATCCGCTCCCCAAACCCTCTCCTAAGTAAAGACCAAGGCTACGGCTTCCCCATCAAAACCTTAAAATTCTTGCACTCCACCTCCTCCTCCAATTCCAACGCCCGGGGCGTAGAAGCCGCCTACGAAACAACCTCCACTCCAAAAGTCCTCTCAGCCGACAAGCGCATCATAAAAATCTGGGATCAGTCAAGCGGGAAACCATGGACCTCCATCGAACCCTCTGTGGATATAAACGACGTCTGCGTAGTGCCCAACTCCGGCATGCTCTTCACCGCTAACGAAGGTCGGGAAATGCACTCATTCCTCATACCAGCACTCGGCCCATCACCCTGGTGGTGCGCGCATCTAGACACGCAAATCGAACAACTCGCGGACAAACACATCAATGATCCAGACGCCTACATCACTGACGCCGCAGACACCGGTGGGGAGGCGGTAACGTACGACAACTACAAATTCTTAACAAAGCCCGAACTAAAGCAACTCAACCTCGACCACCTCATTGGTGGCGGCCACGCCACCAATACCGCCGATGGGAGCAAGAAGGCTACTTTCGGAGGGAGCCTGGTAAGGCCATACATGCACGGCTACTTTGTCGACCAAAGACTCTACGACGAAGCACGACTAATCGTCGATCCATTCGAATGGGAGCGCGAGCGAAAACGCATAGTAGCGGCGAAGATTGAGAAACAGCGGGAGGGTCGGATCCGCTCTACCCGCTCCACTGCCGCCACTGCAAAGGTCAAGATCAATAAGCGACTGGCGGAGCGATTGGTAGCATTGGAAGGGAAGTTGGCGAGAGCAAGCGGGGAGAAGGAGAAGGAGAAGGAGAGGGAGGGAGAGGGAGAGGGAGAGGGAAAAGGAAAAGTGTTAAAAGATACACGCTTCACCCGCCTCTTCCAAAACCCAGACTTTGAAGTAGACGAATCATCGATGGAGTTTCGACAATTGAACCCAAGCACTAACCCCCTTCCTCCCCCTCCTCCTCTTCACACCCATAAAACAGCAGTGGAGAAAGAACAAGAATCTTCCTCTTCCCCCTCCTCCGGCGAGGAGGATGAGGACACAGACGAAGAAGAGGAATCCAAAAAAGAAAATGCCCAAAAACAAAAGCAAAAGCAAAAGCAGCAACCACAAATGCGCATCTCAACATCCTCCTATAAAAAAGTCAACCACGACACACGAGGCTTCGCATCCTCGTCCGTACAAAAGAGGCGTAATCGGGAGAGGAAGAACAAGTCCTTTGGCGAACAGGTTTCCTCCATGAAGGATCGGCCGCGGGAGAAAAAGAAGACTCCTGCTTGGGGGGGTCAGGGGAGGGGGGTG
>Ga0307507_10010032_pt1 | contig 12390 bp, 8 predicted proteins | sample 7_EM_MG_FD_207223 | JGI IMG/M metagenome (GOLD analysis project Ga0307507, IMG submission 207223) | Populus trichocarpa ectomycorrhiza microbial communities from riparian zone in the Pacific Northwest, United States - 7_EM | ecosystem: Host-associated > Plants > Roots > Unclassified | place... | reverse complement strand
CAGAGGAAGGAGAGAAGGAAGCGGTGGAGGGTGGGAAGTTCGCTAAGTCTCATAATTACTAGTCAGAGGAAGTGCTGGGGAAGATCCTCTCTTGCGGATAGTAAACTTTCTAGAAAAATCAGCGTTTCATCCTTCGACGAACAAGGCCAAGACTACCCCCAGGAACAGTACAAATTGAAAGATGAAATATAAAAAATATCATTCATTCCTAGTACGTGGATACCATCCTACATGTGCTTTGCAGTGTGTGCATGGCGGTGGGTACCCTGCCACGTATGCCTCCCCATGATCAGAGGAGACGAGGTCAATCCCAATACACTGGATAGCGAAGACTGAACACTACTCTGGCTTCCGGGTTCTGAGAGTTACGAGAGAGTTGTGAAAATTCTACTCAAGAGAGAAGGGGTCAATCTTCACACATTAGATAGCGAAGACCCAGCATCACCTCGGCTAACTGCGTGCGAGAATCTTGAAAGAGTGGTGGAAATACTACTCGGGTCGGCCAAGCGGTGTGCTAAGATGTTGGTGCTGTTTTTCTGAGTAAGGTCTGGTATCACCTTTTTCTCTTTTAATGGTCTCGGAGAGGAAGATTTCTGATGTGTTTTTGACCTGCTTTCAGAGGGCGATGACTTCTGTCAAGAGCCAACTTGTCTAGAGTTGTGTACTAATCAGTGTTGTATTCTTTTTACTTTCATTCTCGTTATCTAAGAGGTCATAGGATTGTAACTTCTCTCAATATTTTCAATCAGTAATATACACCCCCTCTCCTTGAAACTGTAGCTCTCACCTGCATCATGGTTTCTTTGCTGCTTGTTGTTGTTCAAGATTTAAATTACATCGGTTGTTTTTCCCCCGCTTTTTCAATAGGTTAGGTGTTCCATACGGTAATCCCTCTTCTATTGCCAACCTGCCGATCATGTCTTTTTAAGGTCATTTAGCATGTCTTACTATTCTACAATTGGTTACTCTATGGCACCACTTTGTCGCAATATCCTTGGCAAAAAACCGGATAGCACCAAAATTTACGGTATCAACACCGGGGATCTTGGCAAAGAAAAGCGAATTTTGAACCAATGAACCACCAAGTTATGATAAATACAGAAAATTAACCAAGATGAATCAGCCATCTAACCATCACTTACTCTCTTTTTTATATTCGCTTGCCTTGCCACCCCCCTCAAAATTACGCCACACGCCGATCCTTCGTGTTAGCGCCATTTCCAGTTCTCCCAGATTATACGGTATATGCGCCCTAGGCAAGCAATGAAAAAAGATATGAAAAAAATGCTATGACCACCACCATACAATGCAATGAAAAAAATTAAAAAAAAAACAAACAGTAGCCCTAAGGATGGAAAACCTCCTCTATATTGGCCAAATCCGGCTTATACTCCCACCGATCATTCCCAATGGGGATCGTATACCCACACTTCTTCTGAAAATAAGCATGCGTCACCATCCACCCAAGCCTATCAATCTTAGCATGTAGCTGATTATCCGTATATAGATACGGCGGCCCCATCCTCCTGATCAAGGCGGAAGTATGCGCGATCTCCCTCACAAGTGTGGTCCCAAGCACTTGCCAATTGCTAATACTCGGCACTCCATCACTCTTATCCGGGCATGCGAGGAGCGCACTAAGCGGCCGTCGGAACTCAGCGTGCGCGGGATCGAACATCTTAAAGCACGCGTAGAGGAAACTATTCTCCGGATTTGTGACGGCAATGCGGGAGGTTGTGTGGTCGGGTTCTTTCAAGCGGTCGCAGGCGGGGGTCGGAGACTCGCAGTCGACGAAGATGGTGCCGAATTCTGATTGTGGGAGGGTGTACTCGCTGACGCTTGCGCAGAGTTTTAGGAAGAGGTGGTAATCGGCGATTGGCAGCCAGTTTTGGAACCAGTTGTTGTAGGCTGTTGGGCTGACTTTCATTGCTTCGCGAACCATGGTTAGAACGTCGGCGAAGCCGGCGCGGAGGATGTTTGTGGCGTCTTGCAGGCCACCGAGTTGTGTTGTGCGACAGTTCTTTCCGTACTCTGTGGGCAATTTGAGCTCGCGGGGTATGAGTGTTTCGCTGGATGGTCCCGCTGGGGCGGCGACGGTGGTGGTGATTTGAAGGAGGGTCGCGAGGATGATGGTGATAGTGAACTTCATGATGGTGATAAAATGCAAATAAGTGAAAATAAAAATAAAAATGAAGATAGAAGAAATGCTAAAACTCCGAACAATGCTATGATATGAAAACTAGAAATCGTAAAATGCAAAGCAGGAGACCTGCTATGTGATGATGGTGGGGCAGAAAAAGGTATCCAGAGTGGCTTCCCCGCTCAATTATATACACCTTACACAGACCACAGAAAGATCTCACCACAATGACGATCTCCCGTGCCTAAACCCATTCCACCCCCCGTGAGTGGCCAAAATAAAACCCACACGCGCATCCCCAGACGGTACCCTTTCTCGGATCAGATCAAGAAATCTACTAATAGGATCTACGAGCCCGAGAGCCAGGTTTTTGATTCCTGCAGGCGCCTAATCCGGACGAAATCGACTAATTTTAGCTGAATTATTCCAGAAGCGGAAGCGCGGTCGGATAATTTTCGCACAGGGGTGTGGATGAAACGAGAGTGGCGGTGTTTAAGGTTGTTACAGTTGTGTAACGGCTACGGGTATGTATCGGTAAGACGCCCTATGATTGAACCATTTTTAAATTATTTCTCTATTTAATTTGCTCCACGCCACAGCGAGCGCTAGGCATCGCGAGCCATCTGCAAGTTTAGGCAATCTGATTGGCTGAGCCGCAGTCCAGATTGAAATAGTGGCTTGTATTTGGGTGGATGGCTCGCTATGCCGGGCGCTCGTTATGGCGTGGAGCACGTTACTTTTTTTTTTTTGATTGGGAGAGTTGAGGCTCCGCGGATACGCACAGGCTAAAAAACGGTTATCTGGAACAGACAAGGATATATTTGGCTGGTCAACCTTAGACAACTACCGGTATTCCATAACTTTTTTCCGGACCTTGTATTTTAGTGGAACCGCTGCTGTGGGCTTATCAAGTTCTGCGTGTTCGCGGAGGATTCTTCTTTGTCACTTGGGCACTTTCACATCTCCTTACTTGGAGATCTGCGCCTGTAATAACTGGCCACCTACTTGTGCAGTGCTTTTGGAGTAGGGGTAATTCCGGCGAATGCGGCTCACAGAATTTTCTATGTGTTTGCCAGCGAACACTTTTGCTATATTTCACCCTGCACCGAGTACTTTGCACTTTGCCTACCAATCGCCATGCCGTCTATTAATCTAGCGCAACAAAAGTGCCGCGCCGCTGGGCAACTCGCTCATTCAAATCGCATCACACTCCATTAATCAGCGCTTCCCCCGCAAGGCAAACAAAGTTCCTCCCTCCATCTGTCCTCCCTTCCTCCCTTTTGGACACGCGATAATACCGTGCCCATCCCCCAAAGTCTATAATTACCTACCATGCACCACTGCCGAATATAGTATAGTTCCAGTAGACCAGTTTATCAGAAACACCAGCTCCCCTCAGCTATCCACTAATTAACTTGGAAATTATTTATTTAAGTATCGCTTCTGCGGGCCGTAGCTTGCCTTGGGCACGTGCGGACGAGTGTGTGGTTTAAGTTAGAGCACAGATAAGGATAGTGGGTCACCTGCAGAGAGCACCCTGCACTGGGTCCAGCAGTATCGCGGCTTCTATAAGCTAGTTTGACTTGAGGTAGTATTTTGAGCATAGTAAGGTAATATTGAAATAGTGCGTTGTATTGCAGGGATTTGTTTATTGTGATAGAAGGAGACCGATAGCACGGTAGATTACTATGAAGTGGTTCTAGACCCAACAGGTTAAGCACAATGTATATCTAGTTGAGCATGCCCCATCCTTATGAAACAGGTACAGCATATGCCCCGCCCATATTTTGATAGTGCACATCTCTGTAAAGCGAGGAAAAGTAGTGCAAGTGCGATAACCTAGATCGTGGCGCAGGATCCCGCGGCTAGAAATCCTCGGAAGTGCATGTGCTCGCGCGCCTAAGTGAGCCGTGCTTCACCAAGAAGTGCATGTTTGTCCTAAGAACGGTGTAAGTGGTCTCAGCAAGAGTCTATCTTGGGCAGGGTGGTGGGGGGGCCCCTCCCGAGCCGGAGAGAGGAGTGAAATACTGCAAGTATTAATAGCGGTAGATAGACTGATAAAACTATATCGATTGGAGTCTGATGCCTTAGTTTGACACTCGCAAAGATAATTCATGGTCAAGTGAAGAAAAATACCGGTAGAGGGGAATCTCCTACACCGGCAAGATATTGAAAATTTTGTGCCATCCCGATTAGTTTCCGGGGCATGCCTGCCTCACAAAGGAGAGTTTGAGGCTCTATCTAGGTCTCCCTCGATAACTCCCGGTATAGGCATCGGTGTAACCACACAGCTAATATTAGTTTAGATCTGGAGTCAAGATATCTGCGAAATTTTAGTTATGGATAAAAAGTCGCTTATTAATTAACCTCTATTCCGATAAACACTGCCACCGGCGGTACGAAATTTTCTATAACTTGCTGGCCCAGGAGATAGCCGGCTAAAATAGTACACAAAGGAGGTGTTCTAGTAGATAGACCATCTCTCTGTGCATGATCCTTGTTGGCTCCTGGAATTTGTCAATTCGTAACGTATCCCGACATAAGAATTCCCAAGAGCTGGTTTTTTACGCCCGAATCCGAGGATTTTGGTGCTTATCTCTAGGTAATGGTACTTTACGAATCGGCTGGCATACAGCATGAATGTGGGAGGCAAAGATCACTAAGTTAGGGGATTCCTTGCTCTATTAGGCATACCTTCGCTAGATTGATAGGGATTGGAAAGAGGAGTTGCTAACCTATAAGTTAAATGCTTGTTTAATTAGCACAGTGTCACAACGCCGGTTTATGTGCCTCAACGAGGGATTGTGCCCTCGCAGTAGTGGATTGGTGTTCTCTACATCAGGGTTGAAAGAAGAATATACAGAATGCTTAATCGTGTTGGTGAATACTCGAGTACTTGTATGACGAAGGTATTGTATTATAGCTAGAAATATGGCCGACCCGGCCGACCCAAACCCGCTACCCTGGCATAACCTAAGTCTCCCGAGGTATCCCTTTGGAAACATAATACTGCGCAAACTAGAATAATCAAACTATAATAAATGCTGTGCTGTTTGAGTTTCTCCTCTGCTAAGGTCTAGCTCTCCTGTGCCTCTCGAAGGGCTTGGCAACTCTTTTATTTTTACACCGCCATTCAACCCCCCCCCCCCAAAAAAAAAAAGTATCATCGAGATTACCGACTCCGTGGGACACGGTTTGATTATTCTGGTTTTTGCGATATGTTTACATCCAGCACAATACCAAGCTCCTCTGCCCCATTTTTTTATCATGTTCCAGAAAATCTATCTCAAACCGGCTAAATCAGCTTATTCCTCACGGTCTAAATTTCGGAGGGTTGTTGAGGCTCTGCGCCTGTGCCATGCTGGCGCATTGGAGGGAGCCTGGAAGTTACAGAAGGATGGGGAACCTAATAATCTTAGGCCGAAGCAAGGAGTCCCAATCTGACTCTAAGGCATGGATAGTTAAATCTTGCTGACTGGTGCTTAAACACTTGTTCTACCGTTTTCGCCTCACCTAATTCTTTATGCAGTGGCGAAATTTTCTTCGCCATTTTCTCATCTGTCAAGATTCCCAGATACAAGCCTCTCTGGAGGCCCTCTTGGGCTATTCGAAGCACTGAAAATTGTTGCACAACCAGCCTAGGCGGGTTCGTTATACAAGTACCTGAGATTTTGCGGTACTATAAATTCGTGTGTCAAATAAACGGACCTTAAGTTATCCTGCGCGCAGTGCTTTTTAATGGGGCATTTCCTTCGCATTGGGGTAAGTTACCGATAGTTGGCGTATTCCGGTTGGTGAAACGAGAACGCGTACCACGCGTAGACCACACTAAGCCAACCCCACCCCGCTTTGTTCCATCAACCACTTCGATATACTTGCGCTGGACCGCCATCGCCTGCGCTATCGCTTCATCTTGTCGATCATGAATACTGCGGATTACCAAGAACAAGCTCTCGATTCTCTCCTCCATAGCAATATCTTATTGAATACCCATACCGGCAACACCTTGACAAATAACGTGAGCGGCAGCTCGAATACCAACGTTGGCAATGTTTCACACAGCTACAATAGCATCTTCAACCTCCGACCGAATGAAGATACTTTACCGATTCAGGCATGGCTGTCTCCACTGGAGCCACATAAAAGGCACCAGGATGTGAGAAACCTCAGGCTTGATGGGATCGGAGATTGGGTTCTAAAGACAAGCGAGTTCGAGAGTTGGCATCACTACAGCTCGGAAAAGCCTGTATTGTTGTGTTTTGGTAGCCAAGGAGTTGGCAAGACCTATATAAGGTCCAGGGGCTTTCTCAAGACATTGTGGGCGAGGCTAACGAGGGGTGAAAACAGTTCGCTCGTAATTGACACTCTACGTACTCAGACCCAGGGGCGGAACGCCGCCGTTTTCTCCCTCTACTGCGACTACCAGGCTCGGAAGGACCAATCACCGGTGAACATGATAGGTGGTCTACTCAAGCAGGTTGTGGCGCGAGCCCCGGAGGTCCCAAGTGAGATAAAACACCATTTTGAGGAGTCAAGGAAGCTAGGCGGCCAAGGCCTTCGCTTGGTGGATATGGTGCAATTGTTTGTCAAAGCAATCAGTTCATTTGAACGGGTGTTTATCTGCATCGATGCGGTCGATGAGCTACTAGCGAAGGACCGGCCCGACTTTATTCGCGCGTTACGACATATTATTGACGGGGCACTAAACACACGACTCTTTCTCACTGGCCGGCCCTATATCCGGGGGGAACTCAACAGGTACTTTACGGGCCGCGCGTACATAATACCCGTTGTAGCAGACCAAGGGGATATCGCGAGATATGTTCGGCTCAAAATGGATGACGACCCACACCCTGGGCTGATGAGTGAGGACCTGAGAAGGGATATCATGAAAACGATGTCGGAAAAGACCTCGGGGATGTAAGTAGGGAAAACTCTGTTACGTGCTTGGACCATTCATTGACTTGTTGAGGTTTCTACTCGTGGTCTTAAATATGGCTGCTATTTTAGGAGAGCTCACGAAATCTAGGAGACGAAAGCTGCTGACAACGGTGGCCACAGGCGGTGTGGCTCTGGGGGATGTGTATGGTGAAACGTTACGGCGAATAAGGGAACAAAATGATGGCCTATCAAGACTCGGGATGCAATCGTTGATGTGGGTGTCCCATTCACAGCAGCCATTGAAGATAGACGAACTCTGCCATGCTCTAGCAGTAGAAATAGAGTCAGCGGATCTGGATCCGGACGATGCCCCTTCGGTCGATACGGTTCTAGATTCGTGCCTCGGCCTTGTGATCGTCGATAAGGAGAAATCAACATTCCGCCTGATCCACTACTCACTCCAAGAATACCTCTCCGACCAGAATATTTTCCCGAGAGGCCACCAAACGCTTGCAGAAAGCTGCTTGACCTGTCTGAATTTTTCACAGGTCAATGATCTTTCCGTGGGCTGCACTCTTGACCTCCGATACACGTCCTTTCTCGAGTATTCTTCTGTATATTGGGGCACACATGCTAAAATGCAGCTCTCGGATCCCGCGAAGAAGCTTGCGCTGAGGCTGCTTAACCGCTACGATAACCATATATCAGCCAAACTCCTGTTGGTACATGATGGGGCTTGGCAAACTAGATCCCGTGCTCGCTCCCCCTTTACCGGACTACACTGTGCATGCCGCTTCGGTATTGTTGAGCTCGTGACTTATCTGATAGAGGTGGAAGGCTGTAAAGTTAGCAAAAGAGATTTTACTGGTAGAACTCCACTCCTATGGGCTGCAGAGAATGCACATGATGCGGTTGTGAAACTCCTGCTTGAACGGGACGATGTGGACCCCAACGAGCCAGATGCAGATGGTGCAACACCACTGTGGATTGCTGCTGCGCGTGGATATGAGGGAGTGGTGAAGCTCCTGCTTGCCCGAGATGATGTCAACCCTAATATTCCATCTGAGCATGGGATCACACCGCTTTTAGTCGCTGCTGAATCTGGGAATGAGGGAGTGGTGAAACTCCTACTTGGACGGGACGATATCGACCCCAACCAGCGGGCGCTATACGGTGAAACCCCGCTCTCCAGGGCTGACAAATATGGGTATCAGAGAGTAGTGGAGTCACTATCATCCAAAGTGCTTCTTGCGCCAGGCGATAGGTATTCTTATTAACACCTCCGAACGCCCTACACTTGCGTAACGATATCCTAGACTTCGTTGCGATTGAGGCTATTTCGTCCGCCCCTTCGGTTCCGCTCTAGCTTCACGGATCGTGGATGGATTTGCCTTGTGAAGTTGTGTTAGCATGAGAGCTGCGGAGGTGATCTGAGATTTTTGAGCAACCCTTTGGGATGTAAGGTTGGCTTCTCGTTCCCCCTCTTTCTTTATTTCTCTCTATCCTCTTCTAAGGCTTGGAGAGTTTATTATTCAAGTTAAATATTTTGTCTTGTAATAATTTCTGTTTTCTATATTTATTGATTCTGCGATAGGGGAGGTCTGTTTGGGGGTCATATACTTAAGATATCTTGTTCTTTTTCTAGTTTTGGGCTAAGATGATTCGGTTTCGGGAGGTGGTTTCGGAATAGTTGATATTATTGAGTGCTGCACGAGAACTTTCGTGGCGGAGGGCACTAGAAACAGTATTTTAAGTGTTATATATCCTTATTGTTAGCTTTGATACTAGAAACACTAGCTGGTGAAATGAAGCCAGCAGGAATAGAGAGCAGAATATCAGTATTTCGGGAAGAGCATGAAGCAGGGGGCGGAGCCGGGGGTCGCTAAAGCTAGGAAAGATGATTTTTATCATGAAGAGCAGTGGAAAGAGCCCCTTGAGGATGATGGATACTAATGGAATTCTTACAATATAATAATATTATTATATATATGTGAGATTGCCCTTTTATTGGAGGTCCTGCTCAGAATAATGTAATCATGGGTGGAGGTGCTGGTTGCGATGTAGATCGTAATATTTATACAGCTAAGTTACCTCTAACTCATCCACTCAGGGGTGATCACTAATGGGGGGAAGGTGGTAGTATAATATAAGCTATCATAGTCGCCAAATATCTTGCCTGCTACAAATAAAATGTGAATTACCCTTTCTCTGTGCTTTTCTCAGTCGCGGGGTGTTTGTCGTGCTGATATAATAGGTACCGGACACGTGTGAAGGGGGCACCTCTGCCTACTGTAGTTATCAAGGCTCCAAGTATTCTCCCAGTTTATACCTCCATCGAGACAAAAAGTGCTCCTTGATACTAGGTGCCTTATTGGAATCTATGTGGGATTAGTACCTTTCGAATCCTGAGATAAGGTAATAGTGTTCTAATAATCGGTACGTTATAGTACACGGTTGGCACCATATGGCAAATTACCCTAAGGTAGGCTAGGTATTATAGGTAAAATATCGGAAAACTTGAACGGTATTTTCCACCTTAGATTCTAATATTTGGCAATCCTGTCTTCCATCTTGTGCATTTACGTTAAGATTTAGTTGAAGCTTGTCTAGCCTCTAGTCTTCGTCTACTACAGGGATAATAAGCATCTGGCATATGCTTAAAAAAAAGCAGGAGGTAATACAAAGTTGGAGTATATATACTGTACACAAACTCCTCCCTCTTTGCCGGTCCCTCGTCGCCGACTGCACAAAGACCCCCGGTACTGAAATTTCTCCATCATCATTTCCCTTCTTTCTGTCTCGTTTCATTTGTTTTTTTGCGAGAATACTTCCTTGAATCTGGCCTTGGGGGAGAAAAAAAACAGGCTGGGAACCTTGGAGAACTACTGGTGGAAAGCAGGATGGCGGTTCCTGCAAAATTATCGGCTAATTAGGATGGGCATTCTTGGGAATGATATTAGTACATATCGCACTGAAATCTAAGATTGGGGTTTGAAGTTCATGACGGTCGGCGAACGGGATGTGGTAAGTTTACCGTATCATACATTATCCACCGTATAATACCTACCACTCGGTGTTGGAAAAATGGCTTCAACGTGACGGAAGTATGCCTGGCAGGGCATAGTGGGATGCTCCGGATTATGGGCGTTTTCGGGATCGGCAATTTTCCTCCAAGTGACCAAATCGCTGTTGCCATGATTTCTTGGATAGAGCAAGAGATAACGAGCGGTCTTTGGAAACAAAAGAAATGTTAATATCTCCTTTCTTTCCCCGGTTCCTAATTGCCAGCTATTTTTTGGTTTTATTTCACTTCCTTCGGTGTCTTATACTTCGCCATAATGGTGCAATTCAGCTTAGAATTTTCACCAGAAGACGCCCTATTGTACTCCTATCACTGATGGGACTATGGTTTCCCCTCCTCACACCGCCGGGAGTTTGGGTGGTTGATAAGGATGTATTATATTTCTTCTCGTGTCGATAGTTTTCCCCCAAGTTGGCGATAGCATCACCACAGCCCAAGCCAGTCTGTACCGCTTTCCCCTATCATAGCCCATACGGAAAGCCAGTGGCAATGGGCTTTAATTATCTACTGATATCCGAAAGGTGCGTGGAAGAGTCCCTGTTGTGTCTGATGTTTTTAATTAATCCCGTGCAGTGTTACCACCCATTCCAGAAATTCAATCGCTCCAATGATGGGAAAAGTAGTAAAACTTATAGTTAGCACCGAGAAGGACCATACTTCATTAATTAGTTTTTTTTGCCTATCTAATATCTCGGTTTGGCGTTGAATGAGTATATTGTTTGCTTGACGCTGGATTGGATTAGAATACCGTAAAAACTTGAATAATTGAACCGTGTGCTATGTAGTCCGAAATTCACTTCCCTGGGAAGTTGGGTCAAAAACACACCAAAGACACAGCCACTTTCCCCCTTCCGAGACAGGAAAAAAAACAAAAATTTCCAGACCTTACTGAGAAAGGAAAGCTTAACGACATAGCACATGGTTCAATTATTCAAGTTTTTATGGTATTCGTCTATATGTGGAGAGGGATCTCCATGTTCCTAGTTCCTTAGAGGAAGCTCAAAATACGAACTTTAGGTCACTGAGAAGGATTTATTCTAGGGACAGCATTTCCTAAGCATGGCCAGCTGGAGGCACGTTGAGCGAAGGGCAAGGTGAGCTGAATAAGACATCATGACTCGAGAAACAGCAACAACTTGATCCTGACGCTCCTGAACGTGTGCTCTGGGAAAACGTGAACTGAATGAAATGATCTGGTCCAAAGAGAGAATGGTGATTTTTGTCATTGTGTGGTACTTAGTTCGCTGTTTGATAGGAAATATAATTGGAAAAGGTAGGATTGAATACACTAAGATATATGCTGTGTTCTTCGCTCCCCTTTTTCCGGAGGAGCAAATTTGGACTACCTAACACACGCTTCGATTATTTGAAATTATACGGGAAGGTGTTAAAACTCGTACTATTCACTACTCTCTAAAAGCAAAACATACACGCTCGGCTATACCCCTCCCCGGAAATAAAGAAAAAAATAAAGAACGAGGAGGCAAGCGAGCAATATATTACACTGTCAAAAAATCATGACACTACAACCGTACTCCTCCAGTGCGATTTGACAAGTGAAAAACCACTTCGTATAACTCATCAGAATAGCTTTGTTATCTCTAAAAAACCTGAAGTTCCTATAAAACAGGGAACAATCAGAAAAGAGTTCTTAAGAGTTGTTTAAGCATCTCATCATATGAGTTGGAATTCCCTCAGTTCTCACATGGATCTCGCTACTGAATGTGAACTACCAATTACCAGTTCAGGTAGAAATGGTGAACACAAACAGGCCGTCCCTTGAAGTTCCTAGACGATATCACACTCGTCAGCTTATCCGGGTCTGCTTACCTATTTCACCACTCCAATCATTTCCCCACTTCCACCATTCCTCCTCTTTAACCATTCCTCCACTCCATCCATCCTCCCATTCCAAACCTTCCTCCACCTTCCCCCACTCCAACCATTCCTCCGCTCCCACCGTTCCTCCTCTTTAACCATTCCTCCACCTTCCCCCTCCAACCATTCCTCCCCTTCCCCCTTCCCCCTTCCCCCTTCCCCCTTCCCCCACCCCAACCATTCCTCCACTCCATCCATTCCCCCACCCCAAACGCCCCCCCACCTTCCCCCACTCCACCCATTTTTCCACCCCGCCCATGCCTACAAGTCCTTCCCCACCAACCAGCCGTGTTGGACTTTTGCTGATTCGTACTTCGTTGTCGTCCTTTTGGTCCTTGGTCCTTGGGTTGTTGTCCTTTGGGTCCCTGGATTGTCGTCCTTTTGGTCCTATGGTCCTTGGGTCTTTGTC
>Ga0307507_10010031_pt1 | contig 12393 bp, 13 predicted proteins | sample 7_EM_MG_FD_207223 | JGI IMG/M metagenome (GOLD analysis project Ga0307507, IMG submission 207223) | Populus trichocarpa ectomycorrhiza microbial communities from riparian zone in the Pacific Northwest, United States - 7_EM | ecosystem: Host-associated > Plants > Roots > Unclassified | place... | reverse complement strand
ATATGAAGTGAATTAAAATTTCCTGAGGAGTAGTATGGGAGAGAAAGAAAAATTTCCTGAAAATTGCGCCAAGACCACCATTTTTGGTGAGAAAACTATGTCTTGGCAGAATTTGAAAGTTCAACTGCGTACTCCTCCTCAGGAAATTTTAATCCAATTGAGGTTTCAACAGAGGTTGAGTAGCCTTTAGCTCTCTGAGCATTCTATGAAGTTATCTTATTTTTAATTCAGCTGTTGGTGGTGCAATTAGTGGGTGAAATTGGCCGTTTTTGGTGTAAAATCCCACGTGTGCACTCACTTTTTCGGTGGCACTTGTATTATTATTCTGATTAGTTTTTGTGCTGATAAAAAAATATGTAGCCTTTTCTATCCTCTGGTTTGAGCTCATTGTGATAAACTCGACTACCGGTATTGCTGGCTCCTGCCGACCGGAGCCGCCAGACAACACACTTTACATCGAAATGGGGTCATTATACCATCGAGCTTTGGGGTTGCAGCTCTTAATTATTTAGCGAGAGTCTCGATCGAGTAATCCTGTGGGTTATGATAAACTCATCCTCGGAGAACTCCCCTGATGCTGAGAAGCAGGCCACCTTAAAGGTGGACGTAGCAACACACCCTCATCAAGCACCGTCCTTTCGTTAAATTTTCAAAAGAAATTCTCGGGAAAATGTAGATACTGTACTCCAAAATTCCGGGTTAGGGTAAACTAATCGTTCGTATGAGTTGGGCATTGGGTAAGTGCTGGAGCGGTGCCTACATACCAGTAGCCCAGAATTTGTTCAACCCCGCCGCCGTTTGCACCATATCAGGGTGTTCCAAACCGCCGTAACCAGGGATAAAACCTCCACCCAGCAACAAATGAGAGTGACTCTGCAGGTACATTCAGTTGAATACACAACTGCGGTACTTGGGCCGTTCGAGTTGGAGTAGACTCATCAGGAGCTGTCTCACGATCGTACTGTACTCGAGCACCGGTATAGGCTTTTGGTAAATGAATATATTATATACTTGACTGAGTATAGTGCTCGTAGGATTCTATCGTGGTTTGTCTGCCGGAATAGCAATTGAGCATGAAACTTGGAAAGAAGAACGAGACTCGATTTTGTACTGTACCCCAACCACTGGACTCAATGCTTGCGACGATAACCTGGTTCTGTGCTTTACGGGCATCATCACCTATGGCACAGGTACTAATACTTGTAGTATGATATTAATACTCAGTGTAACGTCGAAGCCTCCTGCCTCCTGCACCACCCACTCCTCCCCGCTGTCTCACCTCCATAGAGCCAATCACGCCGCAGCCAGACCAACGTACAGGGTTAGGGGCCACCCTCATGTAATCTCGCTAGCCCCAACGCGGTATTTTACACGGCTGCCGAGAAGGTCAACAAACCAGCCACCTCTCACCCTCTTCCCTTTCTAACTCATCCTCTTCCTCCCCTATCGTTTGGTTAAACTATTCCACCCTTCCTCCTACTTCTCCTCCACATTCCCTAACCCTATCTTCATCGTTCCCAACACGATGTCCGACGAGCACGATAACCTTGCGCCTGTAGCTCCTCTGAGAGAAACCCAGGCTTCAGCTGCCGATACGCCTGTTATCACTGCCGACTCAATGGAGGGTGTGGTTGTTGAGACCTCAAGTTTTGATAATAATGGTGATGGGGTTGTGGACCCTTTGTTTGAGGAGCAACCAGGCGAGGGCGAGAGCACTGACTTAATCGTCATTAAGGACGGAGACGACGGAGACGAGGGTGAAGAACACGACGGCAATGGGGTCCTAGCGAGAATTAAGAGACAAACCTATGCAGAGTGAGTAAACCGCCCCTCCGTCCACTTTCCCTTGTTCCCACCACACACTCCGTCAAGAGCCCTTCTTTACCTCCAAACCCCAATCATGAAACACGGAAAGGCGATCACAAAGACCGGGCATGCTAAAATTTGGATAACCAGTTTCCTGTCCACTCCAACCGTAACCATTAACGTCGGGGACATCGAAAATGGCGGCTCCGTGCTATCAGCCCACCAAGCCTTCCTCCTGCGAAGCCCTTACCTGGCCGAGATCTGTTCCTCCTACACCCACGACGTCCCTGCCTCCGAGCGCGTGGTCAATTTCCCAGACGAGGATCTCGACGCAGTTGGGTGCTTCCTGCAGTACCTGTACACAGACGAGTATTCCCCACGCCTCATCCCAAACCCGCAGAGACCGGATGACACAATCCTCGAGGCTCTTGATCCAGACCTAGGCGTACAGAAGGACCTCGACGGTGGCCACTTGCTCAAACACGCCAAGATCTACACCCTCGCTGAGAAACTCGGAATGGAGGAATTGAAAACTCTAGCCCACGCTAAAATCCACAAGATTAATTCTACGGCAAAGGGTGAATTAGAATACGCAAGATTCGTATACGCCAATACCCCCCGCGAAGACAAAACTATTCGGACCCCGATTGCCACCTATTGGGCTCACAAGAGTACATGCCCCCTCGCCCTCTTCTACCTTACGAATAATGCTAATATATTGAAATAGGTCATGTTCTCCGCCACGAAGCCGAAGACGAATTCCGTGGCATGATACTTGAGTTCCCGCAGTTCGCTTACGACATGCTATCCATTGTCCTGGATCAGAAGGAGAAGAAGAACAAAGACGTTCATAGGGACGAACGCGAGGGGACGGAAATCATGGCACCGCCGGGAACCGCCGAGAAGACCAGAGGATCTGCTAGGAAACGGCCGAGGACTTCAAGTGTTATTTAATTTGGCGGAGCCTACTGCCGGAGGGGATGAGACGGAGTGGCTGTATTATCAAACCGGGGTTTTTTTTCTTCCTTTCAACTCCCTTTTTTCTGTATTCTTCCTTGAAGGGGGTGGGAGAAAAGCTGGTAAAAATGTGAATGACGAAAAGGAAAAGAGGGGCCGCCCTTTTTTTAGGAGCTTATTTCCTTAATCTAGAGATTAGATGGAAAGGGTTTGTTGTTGCTAACCATGTCATCCCCAATGCCATCTTTTCCTCCCCCTTCCCTTGCTCCCTCTCTCGATCGAACCAAGAGCTCGTTTTAACCTAACTTAGGACTCTGCTCGTGTTTTTCATGGCTTCTTTTTTTTGCTTCTCTCTCCCTGCCTATCAATCTATTGCAAGGTCTCAGTGCTGGTGTGTTTGTTATCATTATTGAACAATTTCCTATTTTTTTTTCGTTTGGCGATAGCAAAAAAGGAAACTCTTAATAGCGAAATTTGCCTCTGCCGTTTTTCCCCCTTTGTTTGCAAACTTGTGAAGAAATGGTGAAGGAAGAGAGGGGGCAACATATACATCCGCCCCATCCTCTCTATAGCTCCCGAAAAACCCCCATTTTAGATTTTATGTACAGTAGGGTGTTGTATGCTCGACAAGAGATCACCCCCACCGCCCAGCAACTGTTGCTGTTTTACGAAGAAGGCCAAACACCCATCCCATTGACGTACTGGCCAGAAACTTCCACAGGTTCATATCCCGGGCAAACACTCCTCCTCTCAGCCCTCGGGACTTCCCAGGGCTCCTCCTTCCTCCAGACTACCTCTCCCCTCCACTCGGGGTCCTTCTCTACCTTTACCACGACAGGGAGAACACCCGCAGTTTGTACAGCGTAAGGTCTATGTCCCAATGCCACGAGTGTGGAATTGATGACACCAGAGTGGCTCGTCATGGCGATGTAAGTGTTGAGATCATTGTTGAGAATCTCGTCGAGGACATACTTAATGCGATTGTTCCTTCCAGTTTCAGATTCACGATGGAAGTTCCACAGGGGGTCTTCCTCTTCGATCGGGAATTCCACTTGCGGATATGCTTCCCTCAGGTACGAAGCTTTCGATCGCTTATCACCATAGTGCAGACTAAGGGTTTCGCGGAGGAGTTCGTGGCAAACGGGGCGGGGAGGGTTCAAGGCTACTGGCGTCCAGGTTTCAACGAGGGTTGAGAGAGACCGGGAGAGTGGTGAAACGTGATGGGATTCGGGAAGTGGGACGCCGTACGGGACTTCGGATTTCCAGGCTTTGGACGTCCTGGCTACTTCCCAGTGACCTTGGGGTGAGAGCTTAGCGTCGGGTCCCCAAGTGGAAGTGCCGTTTGTGCCTTGCATCGCCCAGTAACATTCCCAGGCTTCTTGGCCGAAGAATTTCTCTGCGAGTTTGACATTTAGATTAGAGGTGGGGGATCAACGAGGGGGAAGAAGGAAAGTATACCAGCAACGTTATGATATCCTTGCCCGTGTCTTGCAAGATATAGCACTACATATCTAACACCCTCTGGAGCTTTCGCGTTGAGGGCGTGAATGCTCTGACGAAAGCGGTACCATCGATAAGGACTCGGGTCAGCAAGGCCAAAACTATCACGAAGCTGCCAGGTCGTCAGCAATTGATCGTAAGCTCAAGGAATTATTCTTTGTTTCAAACAAACCGCATCATATTTTCTATCATCCGTAGCCAGATTACTCTGTTTGAAATACCCTTGCACAACACTATACTTCAATCTCGGGGGCCCATTCTGACCAGTCAAAATGATATTAGCTAGCCCGCTAGCAGCAAAAAGCAGAAGGCTCCAGAAGATCATTATTTTACGTTTTATTTTTCGTCGTTTTGTATACCATAATCTCTGGGAAAGAGTTGGGTAGTCGAGAATGTTTATATAGTGGGGTGAGTCATTTTATTTGAACTATCGGTATAGGTGTGCACTCTGGACGTGGGGCGGGGTGATTGGACACTAATCTTCTTTTGCTTCGTGTTTCGCTCTACCGTACTAGCAGACGTGTTCCCCTCGTGGCAGAGGGCTTTTTTTTTTTTTTCCTTCTCTTCCTTCTTTCCCGAAAGAAAGAAAGAGGTTAGAGGTTGCTTGCGAGTGACGAGTTGTGAGATGGGATAATTACCGATATGGAGTTGGAATGGTAATGGTGATCATCTGAGTGAATGTTAGGCTGAATTTAGACGAGCTAGGGATTTCTAAATTACCGTACTCGAGTACCGGGGGTTAAGGGTAAGTACGGCGAAGCTGCTCTGATTGGCTCGTAGGCCAATCAGCCAATCTGGGGTCGCGTACGGTGGACTCGTTTCGCCAAGAGTTCGCCAGACTTTTTTCCACCTGCAAAAATCGCGCCAAGATTGGCTGTTCCGGTGGTCACACACACCAAATTTTTGCGTGGGTGAAACAAAGTTCGCCGTACTTATGCTCACCCCCTAGTACAGTACTGCAGGTGGACCCGAGTGGGCGAATGAGACGCAAGAGGTTTCCGCATTTAATTTTCGATTTAGGTTTAACTTTGATTATACCGTTTATGGGCCTTGCTTTAGCTCTTGTACTCGGCTTAACCCGATTGGCTAGAACTAACGATTTAAATAGTACTTCGTGATTGGGCTTCTTGGCGCCGAGCGTTGGAATTCGAGTCATGATCTGTGATTGAGGAGATGGCAAGGGAGATTTGGAGTGCCCGATGGAAGTTCAGTGCCCTGGATAGATATATGTAAAGAGCCGTGATGTGGGAGATTAGCTCTATATTAGAGACTTTGGCGGAGAAACTCTGAGATAACTGAGGCTTTGTATCTGGTGGAGTTATTCAAAAGCAAGCGAATAAGCCGCGAGATAAGCTATGGAACGACTATTATGAATAGGCTGAATACAAGTGCTCGAGCACGTAGGCATGGGATGAGTGCCTATCGCGAGTTTGTCTCAAGCTAAGCCTCTCTTCTCGTATGGTGCTATGATGGGAGCCGTATACGGGAGTGTGTAACCCCCACTCCAAGGCGGCTGCAAACTAGGCCCTTTTGAAGTTTAGAACCACCATGGACTGGATATTTGCACGCAAGCCACACTATGGCTAGGAGGGGGGGCTTATACACTTCCCCCCTATCGCTTCTAGCACCATGCGGGTCATAAATCTACTCATAGGGGATCTGCCGCCACATACCAGGAATTCCGGCGAGGAGACAACAGCCGAGACACCTATTGTTTGGTGGGATACCGTTCGAGCAAAAATTTACTGTAAGCTATTGTGTTTTGAACAGGCAGGCACGTGTGTGTGGATGTTTCTTGACATGTTAACCACTGCGCCAGCTAGGTGTTTTCACATCATATTACCACGGGAACAAATACTTATCCTATTGCCTTTGATTTTTTTGGATACTCGATTAACTCGCATTGCTAATAAGAATATCATAGATCCGATTTGGCTCTTCCTTAGTAGCGTCCTTCTGCACAAAATCTTCCTCATGTTCTGCCAAAGCCTCGTATTTAAATCCTTTGTCGAACCACTCTCTCATCTCTACAAGTTTAGTATCGAGGATCCGCCTGTTACAAGGAAACTCAATTCACCAGCACTTTCTGCAAACCTGAACTTATATGGGAAACTATAGGTGTACCTTAATGGCGTCTCTGGTGGGGTTGTTTTTGCTCTTTTCTCGATTTTATGCTTGGGCGTTTTCGGATGTAGATAAGTTACTCGACGTGTGCGATACCCCCCCCCCTATGGATAGGTAGGGGATGGGGGGTTGATGCTCCTTTAAAAAAAGTACTTAAAAACTCAACAATGATATATATAATTTCCAGTCCTCTCTGGAGTTGCGTTGCACCATTCCGTAAAGCAAAAGTCATTTTCCTGAGAGCATGTGAGAGATTAATCACACTACATGGTAACAGCGGCCAAATGTAAGCAGGGAAGTCCTCCGTGCTTAGAACTGAGCAATGAGGGAAACCTAACACCACCGATGCGGGATCCGAAATTTGAGTGCAGTGCTCGTAAATCGACCACAATGAGCGAGGGTGTATGGTTGTTTGTCAACCGCTGCACACTCAAGATCTTGGCTAAGTTATTTACCCTACGAAGTGGTGCAAATTCCCAGTGACATTTTGCCTAGCGTAAGCATTTGATAAAATCTCTACGATTGGAATAGGCTAATCTTCCCACTACAGTTATATTAGTGGGAGTAGGGGGGGCAAGGGGGTTTATATGGGGTCATGTACAATCACTCGGTCGCGTTTGAAATCCAAGCTAGGGGTCGATGCGCTAATGTATATCATGTAATTGATAGCATGATAGTACACGACACCGGCACATCAGCCCTCAGTTTTAGGACCCAACTAACGTTCTTGTTCATAGTACCCTACCCCCTCTGTGGTACCGCAGGCATGATACTAAGCTAGATTGTGGAGCGAGTTCTTAACCCAGTTAAGGCGCCCGTTCCGTTGAGCTTCCGGTGCATATCGAAAAACTCTAATGCTTTTTGAGCGGTGAGGGCACGGTGGGACTGTGAATTGTGATTAAAAAAGGGTAGCCGGGGCAAAAAGCTAGATGTGTTTGGTACTTTATTAATAAGGAGAGAAAGTTTATCTTACAATCTAGTAAATAGGTGAGTAGAGAAGGGCGGCTGGCAGGAAGGAGAGAGAAAAAAGTAAGAGAGTAAGAGAAGAAAGAGAAAATAGACAAACCTATATCGCACACCATAGACTGTTCCCCGTTGGTTCCCACGATGCGCTCGTCCTCGTGTGCACAGGACGTACCGATATGTGACTTATGTCTATATTTATGAAGCCCCCATCCACCCCCCTATAATACAACATGGCTGCTGTCTAAGTTATGCAATAATACAAGGATATACAAAGTTAATGGTGGGTAGAAAAAGGATAACCTAACCCAATAGGCACAAGAAACGAGACAAATAAAAAAGGTGCATATATAGAGAGAAGAGAATAGAGAAAAGCAGTAATGGGTTCCGGATGCATGCAAAATTGGTTGAACAAGGCCTAAACAATAAGGCAAGGAGTGTGGAAGGGAATGGGGCGCGTGGGGGGCAATGAGATAATGAGAAATTTCAGGTATAACCCAACCTAGGGGTTTAGCATCGATGGTGGTTTGTCAGTCGGCATCTAGAGAACTGTCTATAGCGGGCTTAAGATCCTACCTCGTCAGGCCTCTTCCATTGCCAGGAAGGGTGTGTCTAGTAGGTGGAGGGAGAGGAGTCGGGTTATATCCTCGGGTGTCAAAACCTGTGGCCCTTTTGAAAGGGGGTTCAGGGAGCGCGGGCGGTTCGCGGGAGAAGAGTTGCGTTGGTTGTAGGTTTGCTGTATATCTGGGAATGAGATCCGCCTGATCTCGTAGCAACTTTGCAATTCTGTCATGCCCATCTCCATAGCCTTCGAGAGTGGTGTTCGGCTATATTTATCAGCTGCGTTAGGACTGACGCCGCTCTGTTCCAGCAGTAGCTTCGCGACCCCTTCATGCCCGTTCCGCGAGGCCCACGGGGGTATTTAGCCATCTTCGTTAGGTGTGTCGGTATTGGCGTCGTTACGCTCTAGCAGTGCCCTCATGACCCCCTCATGCCCATTCCGTGCGGCCCATGCCAGGGGTGCTTGGCCAAGTATGATGTCGGCTGTGCTAGGTTTGACGTCGCACCGTCCCAGCAGTGTCCTTACGATTCCCTCGTGCCCATACCCGGCAGCCCAGGAGAGCGGTATTTAGCCATACAGGTCAGCTATGTTGGGATTGACATCGTTCCGTTCTAGCAGTATCCTCACAATCCCCTCATGTCCATACCTGGCAGCCCATGAGAGCGGTGTTCGGTCATATTCGTCAGCTGTGTTGGGATTGACGTCGTTCCGTTCCAGAAGTGCCCTCGCGATCCCCTTGTGCCCATTCTCCATAGCCCACAACCCGAGTGGTATCCAGTCACACCGGCCAGCTGTGTCGGGATCAACGTCATTCCGTTTCAACAATAGCCTCACGAGCTCCTCATGCCCCTTCCCGGCAGCCCAGGAGAGCAGTGTTCGGCCATATCTATCAGCTGAGTCGGGATTAACATCGTCCCGTTCCAGCAGTATCCTCACGATCCCCTCATGCCCACTTTCCACAGCCCACAAGAGCGGTGTTTCGTCATATTTGTTAGCGGCGTTGGGATCGACGTCGCTCCGTTCCAGCAGTATCCTCACGATCTCCCCGTGCCCCTCCCCGGCAGCCCGGGAGAGCGGTGTTCGGTCATATATATTAGCTGCGTTGGGATTAACGTCATTCCGTTCCAGCAGTATCCTCACGATCCCCTCATGCCCATACCTGGCAGCCCAGGAGAGCGGCGTTTCGTCACATTCGTTAGCGGCGTTGGGATCGACGTCGCTCCGTTCCAGCAGTATCCTCACGATCTCTTCATGCCCCTCCCCGGCAGCCCGGGTGAGCGGTGTTTGGCCAAATTTGTCAGCTGCGTCGGGATCGACGTCGTTCCGTTCCAACAATAGCCTCACGAGCTCCTCGCGCCCCTCCCCGGCAGCCCAGGAGAGCAGTGTTCGGCCATATGGATCAGCTGAGTCGGGATTAACATCATTCCGTTCCAGCAGTATCCTCATGACCCCCTCATGCCCACTTTCCACAGCCCACAAGAGCGGTGTTTCGTCATATTCGTTAGCCGCGTTGGGGTCGACGTCGCTCCGTTCCAGTAGTCTCCTCACGATCTCCTCATGCCCTCCCTTCACAGCCAAGCAGAGTGGTGTTTGATTATATTCGTTAAGTGTATTGGGATTGACGCCATTTCGTTCCAGCAGCACTCTCACGATCCCTTCATGCCCCTTGCTCACACCCCACCAGAGCGGTGTTTGGCCATCTTCGTCAGGTGTGTCAGGATTGACGTCGTTCCGTTCCAGCAGTATCCTCACGATCCCCTCATGCCCATACCTGGCAGCCCACAAGAGCGGAGTTTCGTCATATTCGTTAACTGTGTTGGGATTGACGTCATTCCGTTCCAGCAGTATCCTCACGACCCCCTCATGCCTATTCATGACAGCTCGGGAGAGCGGTGTTCGGCCATCTTCGTTAGGCGTGTCGGGATTGACGTCGTTCCGTTCCAGCAGTATCCTCACGGTTCCCTCATGCCCATTTTCGGCAGCCAGGAAGAGCGGTGTCCGGCCACACGGGTCAGCTGTATTGGGATTGACGTCGTTCCGCTCCAGAAGCGCCCTCACGATTTCCTCATGCCCTCTCCTAGCAGCCCAGGCGATTGCTGTGCTACCATGGATATCAGTTGCCTGCATATCCCATTTCTTCATCTTCAATAAAGCAACTGTTATCTCTAGACACCCGAGGTATGCGGCACCGTGGAGCCCTGTAAATCCCCTAGGGCAGCCTTCCCAATCAACGGGCGCGCACCAAAAGCCCAGCTCACGCAATAACAGTATCTTCGAAGATATGTGCTTATCGTATCCATCAAGTAGTTGCAATGCAAGAGTTTTCACACCTTCAGTAGTTTCCTGTCTAGCATGTGTACCCCAGTGACAAGAAGCATATTCGACAAAAGGTACAGTTGGTGGGACAGAGCGGAGAGCGGGCGAAAGGTCCCTGACCTGCCGGAAGTTGAGGTAGGTCAAACAAACCTTAGCGATCATCGAGTGGGGCTTTAGGAACACGTTAGGATTATGGGAGAGGAACTCTTGCAGAGTGTAGTGAATAAGGCGGACGGTAGACGTGGACTTCTCGACCGTGACAAGTCCTAGAGAACATGCTAGCAATGTTTCTATCCGCGGAATATTCCGAATGTTCAAGTCGTTAGATCCTTCTTCGACCCCCAGGGCGTGGCATAACTCGTTCACACGCAATGGCCGCTCTGAATGTGACACCCACACCAGAACCTGTATGCCGAGTTTTGATCTACTTCTCTGCTGTGCCTTCATTCGTGATAGAGTTGCTGCATAAGCATCGCTCAGACCATCCCCTTTGGTCATCTCATCGAGCTTTTTTCTTCTCTGATGTAGAGTAAGCTCGCTCAGGATTGCATCAATGCTTAGAGAGACGAGAAGGAAACTAGACATCATTGTTAGCGAATACAAATCACTTGTATGTGCTTGATATTCTTGCTTACACTTCTGAGATCTTCTCCGGAATCACTCTCATAATATCTGCCCGCAATTCGTCATCCATTACATCAGGATCACTGTCACTTGCCAGTCTCATCTCTAGATAACTCCTAATATCATGCTGAGTAGGACTAAGAGGTATCCTAACCACCTTGCCAAAACACTTTACGACCTCGTCCTCGATATGGGGCCTCCCGGTAAGGAATATTTGTGTGTTTGCGGACACCTGAACGATTTCTTGTAGCGACTCGAGTAGCCCCCGCCGGTGCTTCGGAGTGGCTTCGTCTAAAGCGTCGATACATACAAATAGCCGTGGTAGTGACGTAATGGTCTTCTTCAGAATATCTACCATATCGGGAAGTAGGAGACCTCGGCCGCCAAATTCTTTTTTGGCCTTCTGAAAAGTCTCTCGTATATGCTCCGGGATTCCTCCTCGGCCGACAAGTTGCTTGAGGATAGCGCCCAACATACTTGTAGCGGACTGTTCCTGCTGGGCAAGGAAATCGCAGTAGAGTCCCACGACAGCAATACCTTCCCCCCCAGCCCGATCACACAGGCGATCAATCACTAGGGAGCTATTATTTGCTGATCGTCAGTGACAGCTGCATTCTCTTTTTCTCAAGAAGTCTTCCTACCTCAGATAAGTTTTCCCCACTCCTGGATTTCCATGGCAGAACAACACTGGCTCAACACAACCATCTTCTGTATCACTCCATTTTCTGAACTCGTTAGTTTCTAGCACCCAGTTTCCTATGTTGCCAAGTCGGTCGGTTCGCACACCCTGGTGCCTTTGCTGTGGTTCAAGTGGCGATAGCCACTGCAGAATTTGACGCCCCTCGGCGTCTATTTCTGTGATGAAGTTGACAATATTGTGGTTCGTTAACACGTTAAACGAGTTGACATTACCGGTGACTTGCTGGTGCTCTGGCAACATCTGCGCTGTAGTCTATTATTCGAATTCCTTTTTTTGTGAGAGAAAGAGAGAGATCGTGTGCGAGGAGAATCTGACTTCTCTCGAGTTCTAGGGAATCTCCTGGGGCTGAAGAGGGGGCAGCAACTTATAAGGCTCTGGTGTTGCACAAGTGTGTTGATCCAATCATTACGCCAATGATTCTAAGGCAGCTTTCAAAACTCGAAGGACGCTCGTTTACCAATAGACTTTGCTTAAAGACCAACCCTTAATCTCAGAGAGAGAAAAATATTAACTGACACCAGATGTTCGAGTTAAGAAATGCCGTTTGCCAGCATTGCACCCGGCACTCGCAAAATACTGTACCGCCGAGTACAGTATCTGTTGCCCACAATACCTGCGCCCTGGTATAGTAACATATCTACCGTATGATCCGAAGCCTCTTTTTACTTTACTGAAGGACACATAGATTAAGGTTATACGGCTTAGCTTCTAGTAGACTACTGCCGGTAGTCGATATCAAAGCTCGCTTTTGTCACCACATCAGTTCAAACCAATCATCAGTCCGACGGAGAGTGTCAACGATGTTCTTGCTCCAAGGTACACCCCGCGTAAGGGAAACAGG
>Ga0307507_10010030_pt1 | contig 12393 bp, 5 predicted proteins | sample 7_EM_MG_FD_207223 | JGI IMG/M metagenome (GOLD analysis project Ga0307507, IMG submission 207223) | Populus trichocarpa ectomycorrhiza microbial communities from riparian zone in the Pacific Northwest, United States - 7_EM | ecosystem: Host-associated > Plants > Roots > Unclassified | place... | reverse complement strand
GATGCTGGAAAAAGAGCTGCTGCTGGATTAGCCTCACTTTTCTCACTTTCCCAAGTGAGTTAATATCCTGCTGATCAAAACTTCCTTCTTCCCTGTAACTGGAAGATTGTGCGCTGTCAAGTAATACCTCAGCTCTGTTACTGTCAAGTCCTTCAACTGCGAAACAGAACCATGAAAAGAGGGGTTGTTATCCTTTAATTTAGTAACCTATATTCGATTTCCTTATTCATTTGTTACAGTAAGATAATAAATAATTTCAACAAGCTATAAGCAAATAATTTCCATCAACCAATTTGATTTAGCTCAAGGTGCTATTGACATATCTGCGCAACTTCGAATGAATATGCTATAATCTCCAAGTATCTCTAGTTAACATTCAAATAGAAACAACATAGCTTCCTATACTTTTCTAGATCACTTGTTTTTTGATAATGACTTTAAAAAAGCTTAAAAGGAATCAGTTCTTCTGTTCCCTTTTCATCTTCCTAAATGATTTATTATGCTTAGCTTGTTTGGATGGTGCGATCCCAGAGGGAAAAAAATCATTAACTTGTTTGGATCAATAAAATAACTTTGTAGCCCCCCATACATAAAACAGCGATTACTTTGATTTGGATTGTGATTTTTTATAAGAAAACTTTTTCTGTAGGTATTGCTGTTCATTGAACAAACAAAGCCTGCAGTTTTTTATTGATCTAGAGAAATGTCTAAGAGAGGGCTTTGTTTACTCAAACCAATTGTCTATATTGTTGGTTAAGCCAACATTGTGCACTTGATTAAGACAAACACCATCGTGTTTGAAACACAAGAAAGCACACCTGTCCGTTGTCAGCAAGATCAGGCCAGTTGTAGTTTGCAGACTCCTTAGCTGCATTTTCAGCAGCTGTTTTCCGTTTTTTGGAGGCGTCGCTTGCTTTTCCACTGCCCATGTCACTTTCCTCGTCATAATTTTCTCCATAGACAGAAAGCTTGAACTCTTCAACTGCTTTAACAACTCCTGGTCTGTGGTATCATAAATGTGAACTTTTGTCAGGTCAACAAAAATGATTGTGAAGATCCACATCAAGGGCAGGGAATGAAAGAATGGTGGGTGCAGCAAAGGATAGGAAGCTACGAGTTGATCTTACCTGGCCATGCCTTCTTCATCAGGAAGTGTTTCATCATTGATTTCTGGCATGTCATCTTCATCCAGAGCTAGGGCCTGCAGAACTGCATAGTGTCTCTGCAAACCTGTAAGAAAATGTATTGGAAATTGATGATGAGGAGAATCCAGCTAAGATTTAAAGAAAAAGAAAAATTATATGATTTCCTCATAGTTCACATAAATCAATGTCCTCCAATAATAGCATATATTACAGCAAACTAATATTATGCAATGTGCTATATCCATGATGCATGAAAATTGTGATCCACATGAATTGAGATTTTATAACTTTATATGTTCAATCAACCCAAACATTGATATTCTTTTTATTTTCTTGCACTATAATTCAGGATCTCTCATTATAAAAGCGCTAACTTCAATCAAGGCGTTGCTTAGGCAGAGACCACACTTCATAAATGCATGCTATATATTAAAAAATTGGAACTGAGATACAGATTGACCAGTAAGAAAATTTTACTACACCTAAAATAACATGCACTATATTTCATCATTTGCAGAGTAGATTTGACAAAATATAAGAGAGCATAAAAGTTCTTCCTAGTTCAAATCCAGAATCCATGGGTGTATGCGCGCTTCTGAACATTTCAAAAACTTTATTGACTATTACATGCTTAATATATTAAACAGTACTAATTCTAATCCTAGCAGAAATCCAACTTTTACTCCCAGTACGAGTAAAGGTTAAAACCAATCATCTTTTTTCATTGCCATCAATTTCCAATTCATAGTAAGAATCCAAATTAAAATCACTTTTTTCCTCAATAATAGCCATCAATTCGCACTATCCATGAATTCATATAAAAATTTCCATTAAACTTTTAAGGAAATCTATATCAACATCAGATAATAACTTTTATATGAATCACAGAAGCTAGTTCAATAAGTTAAATTTAAATGTGTTAATTTCAATAATAAAATAATTTTTTAACTTGAATAATACACATGAGGGTGCACATGCCAAAACCACTAGTTAGACTATAAAATAATATAAAAGTTTAGACAACAGCCAAGTGAAGAGGTTTTCAAAAATTTTCCCAATCATCTTAAGATTGCTTCTGGTATGGAATGAAAAATCTGAAGAAATGTTAAGGAGATAACATCTTAAATTTAAGGGTGAAGTGTTAAGGGTGAAGAAAGGTTTAAGAGATGATGTATTAAGAATGTTTGGTAGGAGTTGGAAATAATGAAAAGTAGTGGGTCCCAAAAAAAGAGAAATCAGATTTTAAATTAAATATAATAGCAAAAAATTAAATAACATATAGTTGCACTCCAAAATGGAAATAAAAGGAGAAGAAAGAATAGATTAGTGTTAAAATCTACAAAAGGGGAGGGAAGGACTCGAGATCCAAAATCCACCCCCCTAAAAAAATTTTCACCTCTCCCCCACAAGAGGATGAAATACATGGTTTGGATTTTTGGTCATATTTGCCCTTATGGTTTTGGTTTGATCATTGTTGGTTTTGTACTTGTAAATCTTGTTCACATATAGAAAATTAAACCAAAACCACGGGGGACAAATATGACCAAAAACCAAAACCAGAAGGGCAAACATGCAAGAATTGTAAGTGCAAGGGCAACAATTAAGTGCAAGGGCAACAATGACCAACTGGAACAATGGGAAAAATATGACCAAAAATCCAAAACACAAGGGCCAACCATGTATCTCATCCCCACAAGGTTAACATTTAAACCCATTTTGGGGTTAAATTAAACCTCCATGAAAATTTCCTTTTTCCCCTAATTTGTACCAAAAATAAGTAAAATGGGCCACACCAAATATATCCTTAGCATTTATAAGCACTCTTCAAGGTACGAAGTCTGAATAATCAAAGCCAGCTTACCAGGGTTAGCAAATTGGAATACAGAAAAATCTTTCAAGTCAATGCGTTTTATTAAAGCAGCAGCCTTTTTAATTTGTTCATCAGTAGCTCGAGGTGCCCCAGCATTTGTGTCTGAATGAATCTGCAGCAAGTCAACCATACCCTTGTTGCTAAGATTACTATATAATCCATTTTGAATCAACTTAAAATTGTACTTGCCTCTTCAACATGCCTGACATCATCAGAATAGGGAAGATATATCATGTGCATTCCAGGTGGCTCAACCTGACCACCAGCACTAATAATCTCATCCTGTTTTTCAAAGATATCAATAAGCAACATTAATGACACAGTAATTTTGAAATTAGACATAAAAACAACAGCAATTATGTTCACTGCATAATTAGTTCAAGATAACAATTTGTATCACATAAATCGCATTGTTTAAGGAACTTGGAAATCTAGTTCAACAGCATGGATTAAGCACTAGAAATTACTTTCTTTCATTACTCAACAAAAGCACAAGGCATGGTATTCAATTCAAAAAGATAGATTCAAATCCGGGAAGAGAGATCTAAAAATATTGGTAAGAAAAACAAAAGCACAGGGCATAGTATTCAATTACAAAAGCAGAAAATGACACAATTGCACACAATGACAGCATGAGGTAATTCAAATGCCTTAGTTTAAATGACCACAGAGGGGGACAACTACGTTAGAATATTATCGTATTCTCAAATGCAATTAGGAAAATAAAATAAAAATAAAACAAAGAAAACAAATAAGCAAAATGATAAATGTGTTAGACAAGTATTGGGAACCTAAGCTACTCTCTACCAATCAATCAGTTTACATTACAAGTTTATTTCATTACTCTTTACATTTGAGCAGAATTTAGTTGCAGGGTCCCCCACTTATTTAATGGAATAGGGTAGAAACTCAAAAGATAGACAAAAAAGAGAGTAATAATGACAAAATAATATAAGGATGAAGATGGCATATTGATGCCAAAATCAGACTTGTTCACCAATTATAAATTCATGCATGCAACAATCCAATGGTACTTTAAAAATGCAGTATTTTACTTGTGCAACAAGGGCAACCAATTGAGGACGAGATGAGCTTCCATAAAATGCAACTGCAAAACTGCAAAATTTTCAATGAATGAAGAAAGAAAAAAGAATTAAGAATAAATAAAAAGCATGACTAATTCAAGAGATAGGATAAAAAAAAATCAACTTTTGCAATTGATGAACAACACTTCTCTTGGGTTCCATAATTTATATTCCTGCTTTTCCATAACCAAAAAGAAAGTGGTGCTAAAGTTAGGAATCTTGATGCTCCTAGCCACATAAAGTGTAGGATACTAGCACCACAAAAATTAAAGCCATCACCTAGTTATGCTCCAACAGAATTTGGGACTGGAAGAAGAATTTGGAGATGGTTGTGCCCTTTGAAATCTTTATACAAGGTGGATGCACTAAAGTTTCAAGTCTAGACACAAAGACATGGTTACAAAACCAAGAGTTTGCCCATTGCATCATAGAACGGTCCCTATATTATGATTAAGGATATGGATAATAAATATGAATTTCTACAATCCCAGGCTTAAACAAAAATTGCCCAGGTACAACGGTAAAATGCTATTTGTATATACTACAATAAGGAGAAGGAAAGTATAAATAATAAATCTAAATAAATACTGACAGCGTCTATCATGAGTAGAAACTTATCTCATTACTAAATAATATAACATAGCAATACAAATGAGAGATATTATTACATTATATCTTATAAATATTTGGGTTCAAGTTCAAGGAATAATACTATAGTTCGCAAAATAAACACTGCTCACCGTTTAAGGTTTACCATGGATCTAAGCAGGGCAATGAAAATGCAAGTGCTACCAATTACTTCCTGCAACCAATAACCAGAAAAGAAAAAAGCGCTATTACATACCAGGGAAGAGATGATTTTAGGATATATGTAAAGCAAGATGGGACTGTTGAAACAAAGAAACTCAGAAAAAATCTGGAAATATAATCTTACAATCACCAAATATCTGAAGTGCATATATTTTTTGTTTAATAAGATAACTACTACTAGTTATAACATCCATCATAGCCACAAGAGAGAAGTATCGAGCTTTAATGGAGAGTGAAAAGGGAACAATTGAGTGGCTTGAAAGTATTAATTTTACTTCTCATTGAAGTTCAAAATTAAATAGATATTCTACCATTTCACTACCAGACTCTCAATTAACATGCTTTTATGTTGTAAGCAAGGCACAGGCAAATCTAGACAGACTCATAAGAGAACCATCAAAGCTCCCTGACCTTCAAAGGACCAAATAATAATAACATAAAATAACATTCACCAATATATTGAAGCATAGCTACCCACAAACACGTGCATACAATTAAGATTTTGAAGAGCATTCTAACATGATTCTTAAAATTATTCTTCATGCTCATCATAGAAATGACATTCTCAAAGACAAACTGTGGAGATGAGTAAATTCAAGCTATCAAGTTTAATCCACTTAACTAGATTTATATATCCTAAAGTAGAAACAATCAACAGTACGAATCATATTATGTCCTTTAGATGCAATTTTGTAGGTGAAGTGGATCAAAATATCATTCACTGCACACCCATGAAACCAAGATATTGCCAAATTGCCCAAATGTACTCTCTGTATGAGATAATGTGAAACTAAAAAAACTCCTAATGCATTCGATGATTACCTAATGCATTCTTAAAAAAATTTATTTCCATGAATGTGCCATCTTCTATATAGAATCCTATAACATTGCAATACCAACCTACGGAATCCATTTCTCTCCACTAACTGCAATTCCTAAAGGGAGATATAGAGAGTTGTAACCCAATCTAGGGGAAAACATTATTTAGCTGTGGCATTACATGGCCATTTATAGGCTTGAAGAAGCATGCTAAGTCATCAAAAAAAAGTTGTGATCTATAAACCAAAGCAGAACAGGCAGCATGAACTTTATGAAAATACCCAAATACTGTTCAAGGAAAAGAATTAAGGAACCTTGTCACTAGGAAAAATAAATGTCGAAGGCCTCAAGTTGTGATAATCTTTCAAGCAACTTAAGGGCTTGAATCCAAGAAGATGAAGATGTCCCGTTGAAACTCTTTTTATCTCAGACAGCTCCTCGACAGACAACATGATATTGTCACTGAACCATAAATTGATTAATTAGGCAACAAATGCAAGTAGACAGCCGCCATAATTTATCAAATAACAAAAAAAAAATATTAAAGTTTTGGCATATACCAAAATCAGCATGCCAAAAAGGACGGTGTGAAAAATGTAAGGGCATGACAACTTTTAAGTTACAATATTAAATGATCTAACGGGAAATTTATTTACATCATATACTCCTAAGAAGAATTTAAAAGAAAATGAAAAGGGGAAAGCAAAAAAAAAAGATGCAGCAGGTTCTTGAATCAACTAAGAAAGAAAAATAAAAAAAGCATTACAAATAACATAATCGACAGAAGTGAAACATGCTTACTTTTTGTAAGGCTGATATCGTTTTGCAGGTTCTTGCATCAATGCACCAGTATCGGCACAGATAAAAGATCTCTCGGTCTGCACAATGTCAAAATACATGACCTGATTAAGATCTAATACTCACAAGGTGAATCCAAAATCTAAAACAAAAAGGAAATGATGGGAATAAATTAAAAGTCAATTACATATGATTAGAGCAAGTAAAGAAACTCCCCAGTTTGTATCTAATTAACTTGAAACTAATTCCTTTTTAAGAAATTTTATGGTGTGGATTAGGAAGCAATAAGTAAAATACCGGTAAGTTCAAGTATATAGCACCATATTCTGTTTTAGAATATCATTGAACAGAACATAACACCTCAAGAGAAAGCTAATGCATTATCTCCTTAACCTCCTTCAGTGCCAAACTGTGGAGAAAGTTCACGAAATCCCACAAGCTAGAGCCACAATGAGGGAAAAAGAATACTACATGAAATGCATCATGCCATAAGAAACAATCCAGATGCTGGAAAGTGCAGCACAAAATGATCAAGACTAATGATCTCAAATAGGCATAATTCACTTACATTGCACAAAATATGTGCAATGTAAATAAATGTAAGCATTAAACGAATAAACAAAATGAAACATGACAATCTGTTATTACCTTCAAAGGACGATTGCTGACAGAATCAAGCCACGTAATTGCCCCTAGGAAACAAAAGCACAAAAAAAATTTCATAAACTGCCTTATGTGATGACAACGATATTATGCAGAAGCCTCTATAACATAATGCAGCATAGAAGTTCGTAGTAATTGTACCTGGCAAAGTTGGACGAATCAAAGCATATGTATTCAGCTCAATTGACAATCCATTTGCAATTGACAATGTGATTCTTCTTACTATTCGCTTTGTAAACATTCGTTTTCTAAGCTGATCTTTCATATCTTGCAATCTGAGATTAGAACACAATGTGAGAGGATTTTATGAAATGAATAGTGCGCAAATACACATGAAATGCACGCAAATATAGATATTCAAACATCACTGTAGATCAATGAGTGTATTATAGCAGGATATACGCGCCAATGAGAATTATCATCTCAACAAAAAGCTCTGTTTTGAGGGTTCCCATGAGAGACTCTTGTATAGATGTTTGTTTTTGGGTTTACTGTGAGCAAAACAGGCCCCCACATATAGAGAATAACCATGTCAATATGTGGAAGATAACATAACTAGCAACTCTTAATCACAAGATGTACAGGTGTCTCCAACACAAGAGAGAGAGAGAGAGAGAGAGAGCTCATTTACATGCAGCTAGGTAGGTAACTCTTAACCATAAAATATTTTTATGGCCATCAGTTTAGAAAAGCACACACACTAGCATACACACATGCATACATACATTTAATATGTGTGTGCGCGCACGCAGCTATAAGCATAGGAGCATAACTGTTTGGTGCTCATTAACATTTTTGTGTGTGAGAGTGTTTTTCCTATTCCAGAAAAACTTGCACTATCATATGGAGCCCTTGTAACAGTATAGCCACTACTTGTGAAAGTTTTTATTGCCTCTGGAGCATTAGCATTTCCCATAGCTTTAAAATATGTAAGTCCCCAGAAGCCCAATTTCACAATTGCACTTATGCAATGTCAGACAGAAAAATGAAATAATCCTTGCAAGAGTACCACAAAAAAGAAAATGCATACTTTTGTCCTGCTGAAGGCATAAACTGAGCAAGTTCATCACCCTCCAACCCAATCAAATCCTGAAATATAGTGAATTCTCTATCAAATGTAAATCAACTTACCAGCCGGAGAAGTTAATAAAGAAATCAAATGGAGTAGATATGGAACAATGAAAAATCAACTGATGTAGGCAAGGACATACAGAATAGAAAAGTGAAACATTGAACTCCTCATCAGGTTGACTCAAGGGGAGAAGTTCAATTGAGATGCCAAGATCTTGTGCATCCTGAAAGGTAGCAATGGCATTCTTTAACAACGAAATTTGAAGTGAAAAATTGCATTCTCACAAAGGGTTGAATTTTGAAGATGTGCTAGTTATGTCAATGGAAATCTATACTTTAGCTCGCTGCAATGTTGTCCTGGTCATATCTGCTTTGGCTACACCCTTGATGCTCCCAAAAGGATCATCTTCGTTTGTAAATAAAAGAATCCGTTTATCAGCTGTTTTCGCAGATCTGAGATGGTTTCATCCCTTACATTAGGAAACTATGCATGGAAGATCTTAAAAAAGAAGATGAAAATATCACTTCAGCTTAGAAGACAATCAAAGCTATAACATCAAAGACAAAGAAAAATGTGTATTACCCTTTACGCAACAATGCTTGCGCTATCCAGAGAGCATTGTAAAGGGAATTCTCCCGAGACCCAGACACAATACCATACTGACTGCCAATGTCTTTCGTGAATGATTCTGCAAACAAATTAGATCAAAAGTCATTTGATATTTTTAATTTCACTAAAAAAAAAGGCTTTACAAAACATGAAGTAAGAAACTGCTCTCATTATTTCCATATTTACATACAAAGATCCTCAAAATTATTTTTTTCAAAAGTTAAAACATCTATGGAGATGATAAGTCGGGGATAATTATGACCATTCAAATTCAACCATCAGCTTCAACAAGCTATTAAGAATTAGAGAACTGAGCTCTCACAACTTTTGAAACCGGAAGATTCAAAGACCATGTAAGGAAAAACAAGATACCAGATAAAATAAAAGAGAGATGAAATCCAAAGCATGACTACTGGCTACAGCGTCATTTAGCTTTGACAGCGATAGTTGCCACACATTCTTCCAAGAGGAAAAGAAATATTATTAGATTCAATAATCATTGGTACCATGTCATCTGACAATTAACATTGGAAAGTAAACTAGGAATTAGTTAGAGGTTGTTGGAATTCCACAACTTTAGACATCAAAATGCAGATTCGACAAAGTCTTGCTCTGAAAGACAGACACTATGCTAGCAACGATTATGACAAAAGACTGGTGCATCGAACACAATCGATGTGATACAATTTCAGCACATAAAAATTTAACTACACAAAATATTAACATTTTTTTATGTTTAAAACAACAGCGGTCCAAAACAATGTAAGGTTAGATAAAGTTGAGTAACTTTATTTCAATGTTAAAAAAAAAAACTGAAGGACCCAGTCTGCTATAACAAAATTCAACCCTTTGTGAGAAAAAATAAAGAGTTTAGACCAGAAATCAATAAATCTGTACCAAAGCACGTAGAATATGCTGTCGAGACTTACCCTCTATGCAATCAAAATCTTTGATAAGCCTTGCAGTTGGCCTGTCTAGATACTCTCTCTCCGCAACATTGAATACAAAAGCACCATTTAGATCCTGCAAATTCTTCTTCTCCCTCTGCAATGATTATCAAATAATGGTGAACTAAATATGCTAACAACTTCCATCATAGCTAGCATGTGATCCTAAAAGAAGACAAGTATACAACCAAGTAACTTTGTCAAATCACATGCCACCATAAATACCAAACTAACCCCAAGAAAAGGATAAACTACAACTATGGAATTGCAAAATGTATTGTTTCTTCATCTACTTACACCCTTTTTTGTGTTGGCTATTAAAGCCAAAAACAAATAAAAAGACTTACAGTGTTAAAGAAGCAGATTGCAACTTCATCATACGATCTATTAATTATTTGGGTCTTCAATGACTGCGCAATACAACTGATAGCTATGTGGAAATGAGTTTCTTCCTTTCCGTCCTCCTGCAATACCACCAAAATCAAGAAAAAAAAAAAAACATGTTCACAGCCACAAAACAGCAGCATTTCTTATGCAAAGTCTATTATTAATTACAAATAAATCATTTGGATGAAGTAAATGGAAAAGAAATTAACGAAATCTGCTATTATGCAATGCTACATGCTAGTGTTTAGAATTGTGGCTTCGGTTACTTTTTTAAATCGTTTGGAAATCCATTAAAAAAATATTTTTAAAAAAAATTATTTTTGACATTAACATATAAAGGATACAAAATCATTAAAAAAAAAAATTAAAAAAATTTAAAAACACTTTTTTGAGGCAAAAACAAAGACACTCTGATACAAAAGAAACAGGAAGGAGAGAGAGAGAGAGAGAGAGAGAGAGAATATACTGACAGAAGGGCAAGTAGATGAGAACATTTTGGGGGAAGCATCGACAAGGTAGACCACGAATTCTTTCGACGATTCTCTTTGCTGCAGAATGTAGTTTAGCAAAATTAGTGTTTCATTTTTTGGGAAAAATAAATAAGTAAAAGTGACAAGAAGTAAGGACCTGACCTGATAGAATTCGCTATCGGGATCGTCTTCGTCGTCTTTAAAGATGTCATCAGGGTCCAACTCCATTTCTTTCTTTCTTTGTTGATGTTTGGGAAAGAAAAGAGAAAACAGAGAGATCACTCGGGGGGTTTGTTTTAGGTTTCTCTGTGCACTCACCCTCCCTCCTAATTTCTTAAATATTCGAAATTCGAAGAGGTCAGTGAAGAGTACTCGGTACTCTTTGTGCTTTTTTTTTTTTAATCGAAAAGTAAAATAGCGCCTAGCAAACACTGCGCCTGCACCGGTGGGCCTGAGAGAGGAGACCTAAACTGGGTTTGGCCCGTATGTTTTGTTTGGAAAAACTGTGTTTTAAAAAAATTTAAAAATAATTTTTTTATATTTTTAAATTGTTTTTATATATAAATATCAAAAATTATTTTAATAAAATAAAAATATTATTTTAATATATTTCTAAACAAAAAAAATTAAAAAAAATATTATTACTACACTCTCAAATACTCTTAGAACTAAGATCTTTCTTTTCGTGGTTGTTTCATGTTTTATTTGTAACCAAGAAAGATAACTTGAATTTAATTAAACAAATTTTAATTTAATTGGTAATTTGTGGAATTATTATGTTTAAAATAAACCATTAAATTACATAATTTAATTCAATTTTAATACTCAAAATATTTATTAATTTAATTCAATTTTATTATTTGAAATATTTATAGAAATTACCTGCCTTGACTATTTTTCTCTTCATTAAAGAAAACAACATTTTTACATATTATAAATACCACTTTCAAATTAATCTTTAAGAAAATACATTCCAGCTTCACTTATGCGACAGTTCTAAATGCTTCTGCTCATAGCTACCATTAGTTTTAGGAAGCAAATACATGCTCAAATTATCAAACTATAATTGCAATCAGATATGTGTGTGTGTGTGTATGCAACATTCTTGTTGTTATCAAGCAAAGTTAATTGTGGTTTGAAAAATATTAATTGCGTCTACATTTTATTCTTCGTCTATGATTGAATATTCATTTACATAATCTTGATTCATTCATGTCACATCTACTCTTATAAGAATTATTATTATCATCTACAACTTCATGCACGTTGCTAGAACTAAAAATTGACTCAGTCATCCTCTCTAGCATGGTCTTGTAAAGAACATATGGTTCTTTATACGCAAACCAACACATGTGTTTCTCCATGAACATTTTTTGTAGAAGATGCATCGTATAATATCTGGATCGATAAACTTTTTATTTTTATACCTATTACATGTACACATAATACCTCCTCCACTAATATTTTTTGGATTAGATAGTGAAATAATTAATAAAACCCTCAATCCCATTACAATAATCCATCTTGCGCAACCCTTCAGGTGAAACTCAATACATCCAAGAAGGATCATCCATTACTTATATCAAACTTATATAAAATATTAATGACAACATATATTAATTAATTATGTGAACTAAATAAATTAGTTGTCATTGATTTAACTCAAATTTATTCAATTTGTTATAATAGTACCCTTAATCATTATCAATTTCCTACAA
>Ga0307507_10010029_pt1 | contig 12394 bp, 10 predicted proteins | sample 7_EM_MG_FD_207223 | JGI IMG/M metagenome (GOLD analysis project Ga0307507, IMG submission 207223) | Populus trichocarpa ectomycorrhiza microbial communities from riparian zone in the Pacific Northwest, United States - 7_EM | ecosystem: Host-associated > Plants > Roots > Unclassified | place... | reverse complement strand
GCACTGACCTGAATTATGTCATGCTCCATTACATCCTTTCCCCTCGTTCTATAATCCGTGATCGCTGGAAATCAATTCAATGAGTCGAAATGCACACAGAAAATTACCAACATGACATCTATTGAAATCCACAAAATGTACATTGTTTTTCCATTACCTGAAAAAATAAATAAATAAAAAAACCAAAAGCTTTTTTGATAACACAGTAAATCAAATTAAGTAGTAATAAGAAAAATAATACTAAAATTAATAACCCAAACCTCGAATTAATCTGTTAGCCTCCCTCTGATACTCCTCTTGATCCGGCCCGACAACCCGACCCGAAAATGAGCCCGAATCCGGCCACCATTTCGGCAACTTCTGTTGGCTCCCAACCCGATACCTCGTCCAATCACCCCTCTCAAAACCCAACCCATCAACCAGACCCGAAATTTCAACCGGGTTGGCGAGTCTCTTGGGTCTTTTACTCTCTTCCCTTTGTTGGTCATCCACTGCAACAATCACTTCTTTCCCACCTAGACTCCGATCTCTACGAACAACAAAATTAGGGTTTTTTCCAGCCCCAAATTTACGCTTAAACCCTAACCCTAATTTAAACAAAACCCTAATCGAAGAAATTAAAAGAAACCCAGAAAGCAACACAGTACCAGCAAACTGCAACGTTGACTTTTGGCACGAGAGGACTACTCGATTGTTCTCGTCGAGACTAACTAGGGTTTTCAAATCATCAACTGCTTCTTGACCTAAAGAGAGGAACTGGTGAAATCTTGAAGAGGGTAACTTTGAAATTTGGGTAATATTAAGGACTAATTTGAGATTTTGGGAATTGTTGTTAAGGGTGATATAATAATCACTGTCTAAGGAGGAGGGTTTATTGGGGTTGTTAGTTAGGGTTTTGGATTTGCGAGAACGCCGACGCTTAGTGGAGAAGGAGTTTTGAGGAGGGGTGTAAAGGGAGGAGGATGGTTTAGGGAAGAAATGTGGAGGAGAGGAGTAGGGAAGGGTGTTTATGGAGGCCATTGTGTTTAGTTTTAATTACATGTGATTAAGAGAGGTAGAGTGCTTAATTAGTGGAGGGTGGTTTGGTTCTGGTTCCTTCCTTGGTGGTGGAGACAAAGGAGGAGTGCTATGGTGTTTTGCTATCTGAAAAGAGGGAGAGGGAGAGAGGATATGGGGTTTTTATATGTGGCTGAAGATGGTCTTGTTGCTTTGCTAATGGAGTCAATGCACTTGGAGTGTAGTGTTGAGAGAGAGAGAGAGAGAGAGAGAGATTTGGGGGCATGCGGTGAAGATTTTCTTGTTACCTTTTTTTTTTTTTTTGAACTTAATCTCTCTTCTTTTTGAGAGTTAGCATTCCTAATGATTATCTTGAACTTTTAACTTTTTTTTTTTTAAAGTCAGTTCATTAACTTCTAACTTGGTTTGATATGTTGTTAGTTTTGCTATTGCAATTAAAAATAATAAGTTTTAAAAAATATTTTTAATTATAATTTTAAAAAATATATATTTAATTAAAATTATTATAAGATAAATTTATATATATAAAATAAATAAATAAAACAAGTTAATTTAACTTTGAAACACAATTGCGTCACGGCACCTATCATCATTGCATAGGATTTCTGACCAAGTGAGCTAAAACGATAAAAAGATTCTCCATCATCATAACATCTGGTGGTAGAATGAGCAATCCCTGCAATGGCGTCTGCTAATACGAGAAAGAATATGATGAAACTCCGGCAACTGAATTCAATATGAAGAACTACATTGAAGAAAATCATTCTATTTTTTCATATACTGTAGCAAAATGATACATTTAAATGCATGTTATGTATGAAGCAACACCATCTGGGCTTGTAAAAGAGAGTATAAAATGATGTTAGGAAAACAGTATCTCTACTGTTCTAAGGTAAACAGCAAAAAAAAACCACCCGTTAGTGTTCAAAAGGCAGGCAAGACATCGGAAACCAGGTACCTGGCAACCCATGTTGCTAATCCTTGTCAAGCCTCAGGAAGGTAAAACCTGGATGACTCGGGCATCTGCACGTTTGAAAGGCACAACACCTACTGGAGGGGGACGAAAGAAGCAGGGAATGATTCTCAAATCTGTAAAACAATTCTTCCAATTTGAATTTATTTTGCGATTCTGACAATAGATTTATCTTCTGTCAGGTCCAACAAGTCCTGCCAAACGAATTCCTTTCACAAAAATTCCTGAAAAACAAAGATCACTGCAGCGCACCTTTAACATCTAGCAGATAAGATTTCAAGAAATGTCAATATCTCCAACATAATGTCCTACAAGAGACAATCGGAGAAAATCCTTTCTTTGGCAATTTCAGGTATATATAGTTAAGGGCACGCTGCTTTGATGAAACCCTGTTCTTATGTCGATCATATGCCTTTGAATATGTTCTAGAATTTGGAGAAATCAATTTCGAATGGCACACACTGCATTCTAATGCTCCGTTCTTCAACGGCTCCCTCCTCGCACTTCCACGCTCTTCACAAAATCAAATCTACACAGAAAAAAGGGAAGAAAAGTTAATGCTGAAAAGTAATCCTTAATTAAGCATTACATCTATTGGTAATTAAAGGTTTAACTCTTGTCACCTAAACTTATCTAAGTTAAGTATATAAGCTAAAGAAATTAAAATCCTCTCTGTTTCGTTAAGAGATTAATCAAATTTATTAACTTAAACAGAATTCACAATCATTATCTAATTCTAAATTTTGTACAAATTATGTGCAAATCTTAGTTCTTGACACTTAATTTTAGTGAAATTGTTTTAACAATACATGCATTGATAGCTAAAATTCTTTCTGATCCAAGAAATTATAAAAAAAGCAACTAACTTTATTAAAATAAACAAAATCCAAATGAGATCCAAACACTATGTCAAGGATCATCGGATCCAGCAATATATCAAAAAGTATAGTTTAATTAGTCAGGTTTTGAGTTTATTATTTATAAGTTATCAGTTTGAGTCCTACAAATCTCAAGATTACTGAAAACTTACATGACCATTAATTTCAGAGTCTGTGAGATTAATCGATGTGCGCGCAAGCTTGCCGAACATTTATATTAATAAAAAAAATTCTAAAAAATAAAACTTTATTAACTAAAGGAAAACAAAATCAATGAAAATAATTACCTTGATCTCACCAAAAGCACACTCTCAACAATTCATTTGCTAAAATCAGATCCACAGCTCCACCGGAATTGAATTGAATTCAAATCCAATTCCACAGATAAAATTGAGATATCGAATTCTCTCTGTATAAAGAAGCTTAAAAAGTTAAAGCATTTCATTTATAAGAGCTATAACGTATAACACTTTAATAATAAAAGCAACGAAAATTATCACGTTAATCTCACCTAAATCAAAGTCTTAACAGTTGGTTAGCCAAAATCAGCCACCGCCGACGGTGAAATCTCCGATCAGATCCACAGCTTAGCCGGAATCGAATTCAATTCTCTCGTCACACAAAAAAACCCTGAGAAAGAAACTTAAAAGAAGTTTGAGAATTTTTGAAGAGATGGGAAGAATATGCAGTCACTTCATTATTATTATTATCCTTCTTCATTGTTTTTTCTATTCAAAAGTGTTTGAAGAAAGAAGTTAAATTTATTTATTTTAAATTATTTATTTATATATATTTTCATATTGTTTCCGCAGGCTGTTGTTGTTGATGACTTGGTGCTGGTTAACGGAAAACGACATTAATGGGGGTGACAGGCCAATCACATGTAAGAGTTGCGTGTGAAGAAGTGAAGTCAAACAACAATGAACATGGCTTTTTGGTGCTGTGCTTCACCTGAATCCGGTTCAGTCCATGATACCGTTTAAAGCTCAGGTCATAGGATGTGTGGGTAAGATTATTTCAAGTTAATTTTAAACGATATTATTTTTTATTTTTTTAAATAATTAAAATAATTTTATTAAAAAGTCAAATGAAAAACTAGATTATTTATTGACATACCACACTAAGTAAATAGTTTTTATTAAATCAATTTTTTATTTAATTTCATATGAAATTTTACCCATTTATATTATCAAGTTAATTCACTTAATCAAATTATGATTTATAACAATAATTTTAGTTAATTAAATTTTGAGATTGAAAATGACAATGGAAGTGGTGATGTTGTTTTTGTAGGTGAATTCTCTAGAATATATATATATTTTTATTATTAATGTAGGTGTTCAGGTTAATTTGTGCGTACCTTGACTAATTTTACGGGTCATGAAGTTAACGACCATATAAACTTTCAGTGGCCATCATATTAGCAACTATAGGGAAAACAAACCTTTTAATTCTGAATTCTTATTATTGGACCATCTATTATTATATGGTTAATTCTTTAGAATATTAATATTAGATTAGTTTGTGGTTTTGGTATTCTACTTAATTGAATCTAAGTTAAATTCTATTAAATATCAATTTTAAAGTTTGATTTTAGAAAATAAAGAAAGAAAGCAAACGTTTTAAAAGACAATTATAAGAAATTTACCTTATATGTATTTTATTTTTAAATTTTTCTAAAGAAAATAATAAAATAAGTAAATATACTTAGCACTTGAACCAATATCTAAAAATAATGTTTATATATGTTAATTTCTCATAAAATATGAATATATAGAAGGTAAAATGAAAAGTTTTTAAGAGAAAAACTACATCCCAAAATTATATATATATAGACATTAGTAATTTTATATTATTTTTTTTTAAAATATTATTAATTTTACACGGTAACAAAGTTAATAATTCTTATGAAATTATTTTTCAAATAATATTTTATTTAAAAATTAAATTTATTTAAAACAAGAAAAAATAATTTTTAAATTCCAAATATACTATAATATCTCTACAAGTTCAACACCAAAGAAAGAGCACGACATCGTTTTAGTCAAAATCATATAACCAGTGAGTTCCTTTTGAACTCTAAACTGATAAACTCTGTGCTAGAATCCCACTTTACAACTCTCTAGCTAGACTTCTCTCTTTTGATTGTTTTTCCTCCAAGAGTTTCTCTCACTTTCTCGGGAAAATTAATCAATTCCCATCATTCTCTAATAGGATTTCCACTCCAAACAAAAGGTACATCGCTGAGATTCTTGCAATATGTTTATCTGGGCTTTAGTGATGTGAACTTAAAGAAACCAGGTTCTTCCTCTTTTCCCTTGTTTTGGTTTCTGGGAAAACGTGGGAGAAGATAGGAATAATTGAAAAAGGATATGACTTTCTTGATGTTAGAGGCCTAAATTGAAATGGGTTCTTATTTTGGAAAATTTTGTTGAAGGTATTGTTTGTTTTAGATGATTTTGGTGCTTAGATTGAGAATCTTCGTAGAGAACAAAAGGGATTTCTTGCTAATGTAATGGCACTTGAATTTATCTATAGCCTACAAAATGTTTGGCCTTTGTCAATATTGAAAGCTGATGATTTGAAGGCATCTGACAGAATAGTTAGGAAGCTTTCTATACCAGAAAACACGAAAAGTTTCGTTTTTGCAGTTCGAGATCCAAAATCTCAATCTGTGATTTATATACTTTGTGCTCAGAATTTATCTGAGAGGTCAGCTGTCGATGTTGAGTGCCTTATAAGAGAGATTCGACCTGATGCTGTTGTGGCTCAGGTGGGTCATTCGCCATTGGTTCAAATTCAATCCGAAGAGAGTGAATTGGGAAATATTGCTGATGATCTAGTTCCCACTTCTTCATTTGGAGTGATTAAAAGATGCTTTTTAAATAAGATTAACAAGGAAAAGTATGAAGATTTGGCTGGAAGCTTGGTTTTGAGAGAAATATTTGGGACGGGTTTTCACGGGCATATCTTGGCTGCCAAGAAGGTGGCCGAGGAGGTCGGTTCATCTTTTTTGGTGCTAGAAACTTCATCTATCAATACAGTTATTGGGGACAATTCTTCGAGTGAAGTTGACACTGGGAGTGAAGTTGACACAGGGAGCAGAGTTCATGCTTTTGTTAGTAGTTTAGTGCCACAGAAAGCAGGTTCCATTTCTTTGCAAAGTTCGAGGAGGTTTAGTCTTGATGATAATGTTCAGTCACGGATGGTGAAGTTGTCATCTTCTTATATGGATTTTTCAATGCGTAAGTTGCGTCCTTCAAGTTCTGTTTCAGAGTCAGGATTAAAAGAAATTCATCCAGGAAACAGTTTCCAGGTGCCGCCATTTGCCCAATCTGTGTATCCATTACTTCAAGATCTACATAATATATTCATTGATCTCCCGTCAATCGGTAGGGCTTTAGCCTTTGCACAGAAAATGCTATATGATGTAAACAGGGGGGAAGCTGTGGATACCCGAATCATATCCGAAGTGTATACCTTCCGAGTTGCTGTTGAGGGTCTGAGAATTTCTCTTAATAATGCTGGTCGATTTCCCATTAAAGAACTGGGGAAGCCCAACAAGACTAAGATTGAGTTTTCAGAGCTTCAGGTTCAGGACAAGTCACATGCACTCATTGCACAGGCCCTTCAAAGCCAGACTAGGAAGTTCAAGACTATAGTAGCTGTAGTAGATGCTAGTGGCTTAGGAGGTATCAGGAAACATTGGAACACTCCTGTGCCTCCAGAAGTGAGGGATTTGGTTGGGCAGCTTGTCACTGAGTGTGAAAGTGATGGAGAAGTTCCAAATCATGCTGAAAAGAGAAGGCTACTTTCTAACAAATATTTGGTGGCAGTTGGAGCTGGGGCAACAGCAGTTTTTGGAGCTTCATCGCTTTCTAAAGTTGTTCCTGCGTCTACATTCGTGAAGGTCGTTACATTTAAATTACCTACTTCCCTTAAACTTCTGCTGACCCAAACCCAAAAGATAACGGCAATATCTATGGGCAAGACTCTTGGTCCAACAAAACTGCTGGCCCCTGGATTGGCCAATTCTGGAGCCAATGCAACATCTGCCTTGAAGGCAGCCACTTCTGCCGAGAAAATCCGGACAGTGGTCCACAGTGTTATAGCCTCTGCTGAGAAAACCAGTTTTTCAGCTATGAAAACAGCTTTCTATGAAATAATGAGAAAACGACAGGTACAACCTGTCGGTGTCCTACCTTGGGCAACATTCGGTTGCAGTATCGCAACTTGCTCAGCATTGCTCATGCATGGAGATGGGATTGAATGTGCAGTTGAATCTCTTCCTGCAGCTCCTTCTATCGCCAGTTTGGGTCGTGGGGTTCAGAGTTTGCATCGGGCGTCTCAAGTAATTGGGCAGATAGATGGCCCCAGGATACAGAAATCTATAGAGTCGTTGATGTACAGGTTGAAGAAAGTAAAGATGCAATAAAGCAAGAGTTTGCATCGGGCATCTCAAGTAATTGGGCAGACAGATGGCCCCAGGATACAGAAATCTATAGAGTCGTTGATGACAGGTTGAAGAAAGTAAAGATGCAATAAAGCAAGACTTACATTTTCCTCTCATTGTATGCTAGCTGATAATGTTCTAAAGTTATTAGTAAATGAATTTAGATAATTCTTCTGTATATAAGTAGAATGTGGGAGGGTGATTTGTATTGTCATGGATGTTAACCTCTCTGTCTTGATTTGAAGTCAATTTTCTAATCTCATACGACTTCTTTGTCATACAGCCTGGGAAATATTTTACAACTGTTCCTTCTCCCTTCTTCCCCCCTCTTGATTTCTATGTTTAACTTCGAATGTCAATTTCTCGTCCCTTCTGTTAATTCATATAGATAGGTCTTACATGAGATAGCTCAGTATTAACTGTATATCTGACAATAATTTGGAAGAATTTTTGTCTCATGTTGCTGATTCTGACCCAGTGGAAAACTGCTTTCTTTGGTCTCAAGCAATGCCTGCTATTGTTATGAAATCGTATGCTGCATGCTAGATGTTCTTCATTGGTTTCGGAGTCCTTGATTCCATCTTTCCTTATCATTAATTTGTTTGTGTAAATTCACAAATTTTTTGAAGAACTATGATGAAACCAAGCACATTTGTCACTAATTTGCAAGGCTAGAAATTCTGCTAGTCGCCTGTGCATCTTCCGAACTGTTCTATGCAGACTATTTACTTGATATTAATTATTGGTTACATAGATAACTCTATGCTGAGTCATAAAATGCTAGAATTTGAACTCCCATGGTTTATGTGCCCCCCCCCTGAGAGTCATCATCATCAGTTGTAGAGTCAAGCCACTGTTTATTTGGAGAAATGGCAAATTAGTGTTAGACTGTTAGGCATATAAATGATTCTTGAACTTTTTTTTTTTTTTTTTTTTTTTTTTGGGGGGGGGGGGGGGGGGGGGGGGCGCATCTGATAGCACAATCAGCGTACCTAATGCAGGGATGATTACAGCTGAAGATAGAGACTTTGAATCTGCCAGAGCCCAACCATCTACATTATAAAAGTTTAATCATTTTATCAACCGCTGCTAATCTACATAATCATGATGCAAAGATAAGGAAAAAAAAAGCCAATCCACGTTCATGCAAACGAGACGTCTTCCTGGCAGGCTTGCAGGCTTTTTCTTAGAAGCTGTGGAGCTAAAAGGATTAGGAGGTTTACGTGAAGCCGTCTCCTTCCCCTCCCAGCATATAGACAACAATTTTCACGGAAGGACGGTCCACTGGGTTCCACTGAATGCACCACAGACCCGCCATTGCTAGTTTCTTTGCAATTTTAGCATCTTCTTCTTCTTCCTCGATATGGAACCGTAGGTATTGTCCTTCTTCAAAAAGATAATAAATCCATTCTGGGAAGTATATTTCTTCGCCATTTTCTGACTTGTAGTCAAACTTTTTTCCTTCCTCCAACCATTTCTAGCATTAACATCACAAAACTCCATTTATTTGAATACACCAGGTCCAGACGGTAGATAAATATGCTCTTTAAATCGTTTGAAAAAGATAAATAATTATGCAAGTGAAATAATTCAAAAATTTAACTCCATCACTACATTACTAGATCTATTTCCATAAATCTCTGAATTTTCTCAATTGAAATCCTCCTTCCTACATCTCATTGAACCATTTAGAGAATGAAACAATTATTTTACGAAAACTTTGGTTGCTAATGTAAAAGGTTGCACTATTCATCATATATGAAAAAAAAAGACATTCTATACAAAAATTTAGTCAATTTTTTGTTTTTATGATCCAAATAATAGAATCCATCAATTTGTTTTCTTGTTGTAGCCTTACTTCCAAATAATGCACGTATTCAATATTTTTCTCTAAATCTATCTAACTAATTATTGGATTTTCTCTGAATCCATCTTATATAGACTGTTCAACTAGTTTTTTATACTGCTTTTCTTGTCACTAACTGTCGTTAATATTAGTAGAAAACCATATAATGTGCTTCTCAAGTGCTGCAATAGTACAATGTCTCATCCCCATTTACTTGGTTTAATTTCATAGAACTGATCAAATTGTTTACTTTTGATCCTTCTCAATAACAAGTGGGGTAAGACCAGGTGGAGTCTGTAGATGATGGCTGATAGAAGATCCAGGAGGGCTACTTATGTTCTTGCCAGTTTCTTCAATTCTTAACCGTTGATTGGAGCTGCAAATTGGCACAACAGCTTGTTAGATGTTATTGAAGCTGAAAAAAAAAAAACAAATTCGGAAAAGAGGAATAAATGAACTAAAAAAATCATCCTGCTTTATTGGTTAGATAGTTACCGTTGTTGAAAGTTGGAAGTTTGGCCACTAAGCAAGAAGGGGCTTGAGCAACAGCATGTGAAGTTTGTCATATCCTCCGAAAAATCTGTATACTGCTGTACATGAATGATTCAAGAATGTCAGGTTGAAACTTGAGCTTCCAAATGAAGTATTCAGAAGTTCCCGTTTCGGTTTCGTTTCGTAGCTAAGATATAAGAAGACACTCACACTTTTTTTCTGGGAATTCTGCACACTAGATAGCTGAGAATTCTTGACACTGATTCTTCTTCTTTCATTTGCAAGATGCATTGCGCATTTGCATGTAAAGAACAGAAGAATCCCTCCTAGAGAAAACACCATAAGAAACTCAACTAAGATAGCTGATCCAAGGGCTGCATCAATGGAGTAAAAAGATGGTGAGTTCATTGGCTATTGATCCTTCTGCGGACACACATTTTGGTTGTACCATTAAGGAAAAAAAAATGCATCTAGTTGCTGAAAGAAAATGTTGATACTTACTGTGAGCTAACAATGAACTCATTGACCTTCTTCGGATAAGCTGTACTGTAGCCTCAGCATGTAAAGGCACTGCAATCTTGTCGGTGCAGTCTGAAGAACACCCATAATGTCCCATATCATTTAATTTCACAGTTAAAATGGCATCGCTTTCTCTACCCTGCACCCACAGAGGGAAAGAGAATTAGAGAAAAAGATCAATTACAACGATGATTGCCAACTTCATTTAAACAGTCTTTTTGTAAAGTGAATTAGGTTGATAATCTCAACTATGTCACTTCCCACAGCCAGAAGCACATTATCGAAACATTTTTTTCCCTTAACCTTCAACATAAAGGAAGCTTACTCACATCATAGGACAGTTGTTGCATGACACTGTTGCATTCGTTAAGCGGCCCCCGGAATCTGACTCCATTAGCTCTGACCATAAAATGTCTTGAGATAGAAACATATGTCTGTATTGGTTGCCACTGATAACTACTCATCACCTTAAGTTCAGTTGTCTTAAGAAGCTCAGCTGCTAGACTGGTTACCAAAACTCCCTTGTCTACTTCCACTGAAAATGTGACTATAAATCCAGACTCATTGCCTGCAAATAACCCACACCAAGAAAATCAAGTCCCTGAAAACATTTCTGTCAATTATACTTACTATTTTACTCTCTTAGGTCTTGAGAGTTGCGCAAACAGAAATGTCCGGTTCCGAAGTAATTTTGATGGCTAAACAAAATGTTCATGTATATACCAGGGTATCCAAGAAGGTCTGGATCTCCAACAGAGAACTCAAACTTGTCTATCGCTTTGTCAAATATCAGTGACTCGTCCTCGTTACTCTTCAGTATGATAAATTTAGGGATTTTAATAACCGGAGGATCGTTGACAGGCTCAACAGAAACTGGAACATCCATGTCATTCTTTCCATTCTTGTTGCTGGCAGAAACATGAATAGCATCATCCCCGTAGAAATTCTCACTTCTGATTAGAGTAAGGAAAAACAAGTTATCAATAACATAGGATTCATAGAATAAATGCTTAAAGGAGAAATTATAAGGGGAAAAGATTGTGATTCTGTAGATGCTACCCAAGATACTGAATCGATTGAAGGGCTAGATTGATTGCTTCTACACCGCCTTCTAAGATTAAATCTTTAGCTGCATCATCCCCTTTCTTTGCAGAAAATTCACCCCAAATGGGCTGCCAAAACTGCATCAGCACAGGAGACAAAAACACAGTCCCAGATCGAGCGCTGAGTGTGACACAGATTTTCTCTGTTGGATCCGAGTGTTTTATCACAATCGCAGAGAAACCACTGCAGTGAGGGGAAGTGATGAATAAAAAGGACCAAGCATCATGGATTGAATTATCCAAAAGAAACCTTTCAAATATGGTGCAAGTAAATTAAAAGTTCAGTGGTAGATAATACCCTACCCATATCTGGGACCTATCACATCTTCAGTTGCTTGCAATTGGATTGGAAAGGAAATGAACTGAGGTGGGATGTTGAGAACAGAAATGATTACAGAAGCAGAAGCAAGGTTTCCATTTACATCAGATAGTGTGTATGTAAAAGAGTCATTCCCGTAATAATCTTTGTAAGGAGTGTATCTAAAGAGATTTCCATTCTGTAAAAGCGAACCACGATCTGGCTGACAAAGTAGAATACATAGCAGTTAAGTGATTTTTCCAAGCAAATTCTTCCGAAAAAAGCATTATTCATAATCTTACATGTGAAATAGCAAGTAGTGGTATACTATCTAACACGAAAAGAGGAAGTGCTGATATTAAAATTTTGGACCAAGGAATCACCAAAGCATGGATTTATGCTTTCAGTAGTTTAAAAAACTTGTAATTTCTCATTCAGACTGAGAAACATTTCCTTTAATGTAGCACGAGAAGATCATCAAAGAACATGAAAAGAACTCGGATTTCAAGACTTACTTTTGATAATTCAACAATACTTGCATTGTTGCCGGCAAAGTAGTCATTTGCCAAGACATCGAAAGCAATAGACTCATCCTCCCAAACCGAAATGTTATCGTCCTTGGCCTTGGGAAAGTATTCAACTGAAAGATGAAGAAAACAACTTGAACAGGAAACCATTGTATCTTCATTTTAATTAAAACAGGAAAAAAAGTCACTACTTGAAGCATAGTTGGAAGGAGAAACAAGCTCATACGTAATGATATCATGCCAATAATTCAAGTGCAGATTGCTATACCAGAGGGACTACCACTATAT
>Ga0307507_10010028_pt1 | contig 12394 bp, 5 predicted proteins | sample 7_EM_MG_FD_207223 | JGI IMG/M metagenome (GOLD analysis project Ga0307507, IMG submission 207223) | Populus trichocarpa ectomycorrhiza microbial communities from riparian zone in the Pacific Northwest, United States - 7_EM | ecosystem: Host-associated > Plants > Roots > Unclassified | place... | reverse complement strand
CTCCAACTTATCATACAAAAATACATATAATCCTTATTTTCAAACCTTGTTTAATACATCACTGTGGCCTATATATATTGGTCCAAATGTATAAGGATGTCCAACTTTATGGTGAATGAATTAGGGTAGAAGAAAATCCACTTGTCTACATAATGAGATTGATGCTAGAGAGGGGTACTCACTAAATAGATGTGGTATATACTGTCAAAAGGGTCATGACAGAAAAACTTATGAAACTAGACAATATATATTACTTTTATTTTTATTTTAAATTATGTAAACTTTAATTATTTTTTTGAATTCAACTAAATGGACGTTCAATTGTATTACAAAGGCTAATAATTTGTTGATAGAAGATCTCAAGGGAGGCGTGGTTTAGACTAGAGGAGGTTCTACTACTTTTAGGAGTGTTGACAGACAGAACCATGTGATTGTTGATGTAAGTTCTGATGATAGGTCGGTTGTATATATGCAGGATTAGTATTATTCCAATGATATTTGGAGCGGAGAGGTAAGATGTTTAGATTAGTAGCATTTGTAAATAACTATTTTAATTAAGCCTTGTAAATTATTAAACTTTAATGATTTTAATTGTTTAAATAACTAAATTGCTTGATTTTCAGGGTGGTGATCCTGTAACACCTCGACAACATGCATTGATGGAGTTGCATGGGCATGTCTGTTTATTTGTTATCGACCCTGGTAATTTTTAGATCAATCATCTGCGTGACATATATCTTGATCGCGTATTGATTGCAACTGTGGTTGAGTGATGGAAGCATGAGACACATTTTATATTTAAAATATACATACAAAGTTAACTCTCTTTTTTGGTTATATATGATTTAGATTAAAAACACTTCGAAGATCAGGAAAAAAAAATAGAACAACCACAGAAAATAGAACCTTGAAATCATCAAGTCTAATGTTGAGAAAGAAATCCATACTTACTGCTTTACTAATTTCGAAAGAAAAATAAAGTAAAGGCGTATTAGTTAACGAGTTTTATAAATACACACTTTATTAATTCTCTTTGTTTGAGATCTATGTCTATTTTTTATGAGATAAGAAATGCAATTTGTATATTCAATGTGATTAAATTAATTTAGCATAAAATGAGTGGTACTTTTAATAGAAACAACAGTCTAGTTTTCTTTTTATGAATATTAATTTTTATTTTTAAAATATTTTATGTTTTACATCTTTTAACGAGCTCTATGGTTTAAGTTTTTAACTCTTTGCGTTTAATTTTATTTTCACATATATTTTGTTACTTCTTTAAGAAATTTGAATTTTCTATTTTTAAATATAAATGATTTGGTGGCTTCATTTGCATAGAAGATTTAATTTTATTATGATAAAGCGATCAAAATTCAAAACTTAAGGAATTGAAAATATTTTGTTCCATATTCCTAACAGAAGAAGGTACGGTACATTGATTCGCATCTGAACATTGAATATAACAAACGGTTTTTGTCTTGATATCAGTTTCAAGTGTTCAGATTCTTGGGGTACAAGTGAAGAGGAACACGCAAGTTTTGGTGCTGAAAACTAAATTAACTCATCGCCCAAACGAATTTGCAACATCAAGATGGAAGTGCAAGACATCGGCGTGTAGATATTGCAATCCAGCAACCAAAAAAGAAAAGTAACCAAAATAGTTCCAAAATAGTTGCAGAAGCCAAGGTGATTACACCTCAACCAAGAAATAATCACAACGACGACAGCCAAATCTTAATTCCAAACTGGTTAGAATAGACTATCTATGCTACACGGATCGCATACCAAATCCACCTCAATATTAAGGGATTTTAATCTCGACGCTGGCTTTTATAAAAACAAAAAAACCTCAGAGTCAGCCTGAGGCCTCTTGGCCCTTTTCCTCTAATAACCCAGCGAGTCCTACATTGAGAGCTAAACCATCCAAACAATAATAGCAACAGCTTCCTACAGATAACTTATCGCTTCTCTAAACCGAAGTCTGCAGCGTCCGACACTGGGAGGGAGCCAAAATCACAAGAGGATTAACGGGCTGACAACAACCACCTCCACGGTGCAAGCATATCGTACACACTAAGTTTTCTCAGGAAAATCCCATCCTCACTCTTTTCCGTTTTGTCACTCACCACCATATTCATTTTACAGTAAATTATATCTGGGCAAGATTCAAGATTTACTCTAAAGTAAACTAAGACATTTGTTCTGCCGTTATGGAGGCGAAAACTGAAATAATTATGCGATAAAAAGAAATCATGTCAAAGATATTACTTAAGTTTAGCAGTTGATACCATTTCAGTTGCAGAAAAGCTATACACAACATACAAACTTTACAAGAAAGACAACAAGGTCATAAATCATAGGGCATAATGCCAGGACTGTTTGAAGTCCTAGGAAACATGAGAGGTGGTAGCTTCATCTTGTCAATTTGTAACGACACTGAAAGAACTTGGCTATGGCAACTCATGACACCCAAATGTGTTTTCCCCACTGTATGTAACATAGAGAAATCCATCTTCATCCTTGTTTTCATCATAGATTGTGGACATTATTGCTCCTGCATACGTTTGGATTAAATAATTATCACTCCAGGTTTATGAAAATGTTTTGCCTGGATAAACTAAAAATATCCACGATTTTAATGGGAACACACCAGTTACATAAAAAAATACATAGACTAACTGATATACTTGCACTGCATATGAACTAATTTGTGCTAAACAAAGTTCATATTGCTATGCAAATTAATGTCCATGCATTATGGGAATTTTCAATGTTCGCTGAGTAGCGGAACAATTTAAATAAAAATGAATTTGATCATTAGATGTCTAAGCGATAATTTAGTTTCAGCTGAAAAAAAACATCTGTGCAAACCATTTAATTTGTGATTAACTAGTTTATTTGGTTGATTTTGAAGGAAAAGTTACCCAAATAGAAGAGTTTCATTATCATAAACTCAGTTCAGTAGTAGTGTCTTGCAAATGCTCCCAACCAGCAGCCATTGTTATATATATATATATATAGAGAGAGAGAGAGAGAGAGATACATAGATTGATAGATTGATAGATTGATACCAGCAAACCCAACCAGTTGAAACTTCAAAGTTATTTTTCAGAAGCTTAAAATCGTATGCACATTGTATGAGGTGAGGGGGGAGAGAGAGAGAGAGAGAGATTGTTACCGGTTGGTGGGAGAACATTGTCCACAAATATAAAAATTGCCTTTTCTGCACTCAGTTTAATTCTCTTCCGGATCACATAAACAAATTGACCCACAGTCAGGTCAGCAGGAACTAGATATCTGTAAAATTCAATCCACGTCAATACTATCTTTTGCTCTTCAAAATGTATAAATAAAAAGAACAGGACAAAAAAGTTGCATTACTATGACTAAAAATGCTGAAGGAAGATCCCTGCCATATTGTGGAAACATGCAGGAAACCAAGAGAGAAAGCATTTGCAATATGCAAGTGATTCTTACTTTTTCTTGTCAATATTGGGAATATCACTTCTCTCAGCCTTCTCCACAATTACCTAAAAGTTAAAAGAGTTAGTAGCTAGACAGGATAACCAGGACGAGAAAGGTACCAAATGACACTGCATCTAGATATTAGGTTATCAATGGTAGAATTTATAGATTAAGCTCCTATTTGGCATTGCGGTAATGATTGCTTTTCAAAGTGTTTTTCGGTTAGAAATGCATCAAAATAATGTTTTTTTTTAATTTATTTTTGACATCTGCACATTAAACAATGCAAAAACACACAAAAAATTAATTTTAAGCAAAAACAAAATCAAATTTTGGGCAAACAACTTGGCCGCAATGTCAATCGCTCTCTATAGTGACATGATTTGAGCAAACAATGTCATTCGGCATGCAAATTGAGCACCATGTATCCGGTCCTGCACATATGCAATTAGCATTCAATAGATGAATAAGGTGCTGAACTACACTCAACCACAAATTTCAGCCCAATGCAACAATCAGGCTCAAATTATCCAAGCACCCCGAAATCCCATATCAAAACATACAAGATTAAGGCAAGTCCTGCCACCTAAATTGTTCCGAGATTTAAGAAGCTTCTTTCAACAAGAGAAATAAACGCAAGACTTCGTGTTCTGCTCTCTAAAATGAACAGCGAAATATTTAGGAAGTTCTTCCTCATTATATAACCCAACAATCATTTCGTGCCAAAACTTAAAACTTCAAGCAAATCCCCCAATTTCATTGAAGGACCTTGTTTTCGAGAAGAATAAGAAGACACCCTCGCCCAACAGTCACAAAATGAAAGATTGAAGCTTCAATCAATTGTTAAAAGCAAAAACAGCCTCATATCATCATGTAAAAGGAGCAACAGCAGCTCAAGCCCAACCGACAGTAATTGATGAGAGAAAAGGTAAAAAAAAACCTTACCGGAATTCTGTCTGGGTATTTCTCCCTGATTCTCGCAGCTTCAGCTCTCCTCTTCTCTGTAGAAGGAAAAAAGAAGAGAATTAGGGTTTGTTTCCTCAGTAATACGGAATCAGACAATATGACAAACCAATAAAAAAGAAATCATACCAAAATCATGCTCTTGCTTGAAGCTGCTCTTAGTCATATTATTTTTTGTTAAATATTCTGCAAAAAACACAAAATTATCCGCCCATTATTAGGAAACTAAAAGCGATCAGTTGAATCAAAACATAAAAATAAAAAACACTCAAAATCCAAGCAGTGGTTAAATTTTATCGGCAAACAAAAGCCTTACACAGATACAACTTCTTCAGGAACAATCGATAATGAAGATGATGGCTTGTTTAAGGATTGGAGTGATGAATTTATTTATACAAAAATCCGATTCCTCTCCGGTTAAATTGCGTTAGGTATAGGAGGACAGTTGGCAATTAAAGCTCGCCAGGTCAAAAAAAGGGGAGACGTTTGGAGTACGTGGTTTTGTGTGTTTGGTTAATGGAGGAACTTGAAAGCCGATCACCGTAGCTGAGGATTTAAGGATAAAAAAAATAATAATAATGGGACCAGCTGTTTCTTTTGCAGAGCTACTAAGAGCTTACGTGTCCTTATGATCCCACCCATTAAGTGAGGCCCAAATCCAGTGACGAACTTATCTTAACACGTGACATGCCGTCCTCCTTTGCTTTTGCTCTAAAGGAACTTATCCACCTCCTCCGTTTAGAAAAGCTGTGGCTTTAATTTTTAAAAGTAATGCATAAAAGAATTGTTGTATTGATTTTTAAAATATTATTAACTATTTAAACACCATAATCACAGCTAAAAACTGTAATCAAAATCAACTTGGTGATTCTCAAAATCAAAATCACAGCTAAAAACCTTGTCAAATTAATATCTCGGATTCCAAATTTTTATTGCTTTTTTTAAATCAACAATATTGCCTAAATATCTTTTTTTTATATTAAAAAAATTAACCCAACTGATAGCATAACGCAGGTTTTCGACCTGTTGTCTAGTTAGAGTATTTGAAAGTGTGGTTGTGGTTGCTTTTTAAGGTATTTTTTACTGGGAAATACATCAAAATAATATTTTTAAAAAAAAAATTATTTTTAATATCAGCGCATCAAAATAATTTAAAAACACCAAAAAATATTAATTTAACATAAAAAAAATTAAAAAAAATTTAAATATTTTTAAAATATAAAAACAAACAGCTTCACGGAACGCAGGAAGGAAATTATTATTTAGAACAAAACAGCTCATGAATTGTGAATCTGTGCTCAACCTTGCAGGGTGCTCATGAATTGTGAGTTTATCCTCAACCTTGCAGGCTGCCCATGTATTAAGAGCCTAGGCCCAAGTCCTAAATAAAAGGGCTAGCTACCTAGGCCCATTAACATGGCACATGCCAAACCCATTTGAGCGCCAGATTGGGTTCAGAAAGATGATCAACAAGCAAGCTGCCGTCTTTTTTGTCATTGAACCTTTTTTTCCTCTCAATCCAAATATTCAAAAAATGTACATCGAGGATAGTTTTCCTCTCCCAGGAATTATGGAGACTCATGCACACATCGTTGAAGATATAAAAATATAGGTGTTGCTCCTTCATTATACAATGAAACAATAATTAAAATCACACCATTATTTAAATAAATTACCAATAATAAAAGATGGGAAATAAATTGAAATATTTTTAAATTATTACTTACGGGTTATCAAAGGACATTGTTTTTCGGTATATTTTAAAGAGTTGGAAAATAATTAACGCAAATGTCATTTTCATTGTTTACTCACCAGTAATAAATATTCTATTTTATGGTTACATGTCAAATTCACTGATAGACATACCAACAGATAAAACAAATCATCGATGGAATAACATATGGTTTTTTTTTATAATATGTTATATTTAGAGATGAAAGTATAAATGAACTCATCGACAGACCACAAATAACCGATGAGAGTTTTTCTAACGAATTATTTATATTCATAAGCCTGTTGGTAAAATTCATGCGGGTAGACTTGAGTGTAAATACCGACAGGAAATTCTGTCGGTAAATCTAAAGATTCTGGTGGTAGTTTTGATATGTTAATGTCAAAAATAAATTTTAAAAAATAAAAAAAATATTATTTTAATATATTTTCAAATAAAAAACACTTTAAAAAATAATCGTAATTATACTTTCTAGACATCACTAGAATTTAGCTATAAAACAGAAAGTAGGATAATTTTTTTCGTTACCCTTCACTCATATCAAAGTATGACCGGAAACATGAAGTCATTGAATTTAAACTATTAAAAAGGTATATCTCAAACATCATTTCCCAGAGACAGAAGACAAACAATTGTTAATACAAGAGCTCGTTCAAACAATAGTAGTGCAGAAATAAAAGTCAAAGGACAACGCATATATAATAATATGCATTTGCAAATGGAAATGCAAATGCATGCATGCATTATGTATCTCGAAACGATCTCGTGGTCTATAACCGCCGCCGGCCATCTAAATTGTTGTACTTTAACCATGGCCTGCCAACTATAAAATAAAAAAGACAAACTGGCAAGAAATATTGATAAACATGTCGTGAGTGTTTTGAGGATTAAAAAATATCAGACTTGCTTAGAAGGAGGATGTAGTCATCGGCTGGATTAATGATTTTTTTTTTCTTTCAACTTCGTAAAAAATATCATTGAGCCTCCTTTCATATATACCTCAAAACATCGGTATTTAGATTTAAACTGCGCATTCATTTGCAGTTTCTCTTGGAATTCAAGTCCTAAGATCTATAAGACTTTTTTAATTAAAAAAAGAAAGATGAGTTATTGGTACCATTAATTCTCTTTATTTATTCTAAATGCGTGATCCCAATTTGATTTTTAGTTCTTCATTTATTTGATAATGCAGCGTGGTATATAAAAATCCTTGAAAACATCTGCACGAATAGTCTTCCACTACGTGAAAAGAGCCTACAACAAGCTGGTCACCACATCGATCGATATTGCAGGGCGCCATAGCTCTTGGTAGAGGTTCATACAAATTGATCCATGAGGAATTCCAAAATAAAAAACTAAGTGAGTATTGAACTAGAAACCTCTCCCATCTTAAGCCGGGCGACAACTCCTCGTGTGTTGATCTAGCTAGCTAGGTTGTCAACTAACCCTGTAGAGTTAGCTTAACAACCAAGTTTGTCGCTTATGATTTTAATTCATACGAGGAGCCTTCAATGAAACAATAGCAACAAGTTCTGGAAATCATTCAATGACAATATTGGTGCTTTAAAGTGCTCTTTTAGGTTTGTTATATACGTGGGGGGCTAGAGCAGGCGCCGATTAAATTTTCTAGTGTATTTTCGTTTGCTTGGGGGGCGGGCTACCTTGACAAAAGAGAGAGCTTGCGACCAGCCTTTTTGGCAAACAAAGAAACAAAACTTGTAGAGAAGGATAAAGAGAAGGAGACAAAAAATTAAAAATCTTGAATAGAAAACCAAAACGAGCTAGCTAGGGAAGAGAGAGGCAAGTAAAGCGAGTTTGAGTTGGGTCACTTTACACTTCATAAGTGGAGGAAGAGAGGGTTGTTTTTGAGCCTTCACGTGGGATGTAAGGATAAACTAAGCCTTCTTCCTGACATGTCCAAATCCTGGTTACCCTAAACAATTCCTGGCAAACCTAAGCATGTCCCCCTTGTATCTTCACAATTCATCACCAGTTATTGAAATCTTGTCTAGACAATCAAACCACTTGCCTCTTCAAGTTGCTTTAATGCCCTTGCTGGTTCCTATTATTGTCTCACAACGATTATACATGTCCTGCCCTCTTCATGCCCATCTGTATACGCGTGACAGTGAATCTGTGGATGAGCAAGGTGACACTGTCTTAATTGACCGTGCCCCATTACAGATTTGACCAAACCCATTCTCGATTCTATAGGAGGTAAAATGAGAAAACATGGAAAACTGAAAGCAACATTGAAACCAAACATGCTGCATCGATCTGAAAGGCTATAATGTGTCCAAGCCTGGTACGTACTGGAAAAAAGATACAGAAAACATTCAGAGTCTACTGTTGCTCCGCGTCATATCCCACCCTTTTAAGGAATTGTTTCTTCATCATGTATTTGACTGATATATTTACACATTGCCTATATACAAATTCACAAATTAATTTGCTTCTTGAGTACTCTCAGATGAGAACACCATTAATTACCTTTGTTGAATTAATTTCTTTTTACCTTCATTTCTGAGGATTGTAATATATTCCCCAACTAAAAAACCATCTACATTGAACTTATAGGATATGCAAAAGGGACAAGGATTTACTGTTTTTTTCCCCCATGGTGTATATCAAGAAATTAATAAAATGCAGTCTGTCTATATAGGCCTTGAGGTGTGATTCCTTGCTAAGGAGTCAAATTAAAAACTATATAACTGCAAGTCCAAAACACTAATTATCAGTCTTGGAAGATTATATATCGAGAGTACTGTTCCTTTTAATCAAATCAGAATATTGATATACTTAGTTTTAATACGAAAAAAAAAGGTGTAGATCATTTGAGGAACCAAGGAATAAAAGAATTCCCCCATTGTACGCATGGCATCTATCACTTCTCATAGTAAAAGAAGAAAAAAACTCTCGAACTAAATTTCTCAAAATACAAAAAGCAACAGAATTCCATTAATTTATAACCACGGTTCTACTTTGTTGCTTGTACTCAACATTTCCGTTAATAATATCATTTCTTTTTTGCATGCCTTTAATTGAATTAATATATATGAACATTAATAAAAAAAACCTACCACCTGATCATGAAACTAAATATATAGAAAAATAACCTTTTCTAGAAAAAAGAAAATAATAATATAAAAAGGTCATAATAAATGTAATATATGTTGAGGTAGAAAAATGATTCCTAATTAGACTACAATTTTAACTAATATCTCGACAACCCCTCCTTAAACAGAGAGAGTCATTTGGATTTCCTTTATATTCTCCACAAAGAAAATATAAAAGAAGACAACTCAAATATGAGTTGTTTGTGAAAATTAGAATATTACTTGATGTTTGCTGATCTCAAGAAGATCTTATTTAAATGAAAGTTAACATTAAATTCTTCAGTAGTGTAGGCAGGAGTTATCAAGAATAGTGTTAATCCTTTGGCATCATACTTTGGTTTAATGAGAACAGCTATGTTTGGGTTAAAAATATAAGTGAGTGATGCTCTTAGCAACTTCACCACACACACTTGCTTACAAGACTCTTAGAGCAATTTTCACTCCATGTCTTCCCCACAGTGCTAATAAAAGATAGGCTAGTTTCCACAAAAGAAATTGTTTTCGTGCAGATCGTTCGCGAGGAACAATATGAAACTGCGCAAAGAGTTAAGCAAGCACACTTCTGAGTGCATTTTCTCACTCCAATTTCCAAGATTAATCTATTAGTTCACTTGTTTAGAGACCTTCATTCACTAAATGTAGTCTGGGATCGGTGCATTTTCTCACTCCAATTCCCAAGATTAATCTATTGGTTCTCTTGATTAGGATTTTTTTTTTATTTAGAGATGCAGGGTATTCTGGGTTACCTTTGGTGTGCTTGGAGTTAGCCTTTACACAAGGTGGCGACCGTGGCTCCAAGAGTTTGTGGCAGAAGGATTCGAACTTGAAATCTGGAAGGAGAAAACCCCAAGCCCCAGCTCTAGACCAACCCCTTGAGGTTCTTGTTTGGAGACCTTCATTCACTAGATTCAGTCTGGGACTGGTTATGGTCATCATTTGTTTACACGGCCATGTTGAATTGCTCTCCTGAAGCTAATTTATGATGCCACTGCCTGCCTACCCTGTGCAGCAAGAGGTAAGATTAAATTCTGCAGAATCTTAGTAACATTTAGGTTTGTAGCTGCAGCTATGGTGGTGTTTAGGCAAGTAGTGTAGTTTGTTAGGCAATGCTAACAATGTATATGATATGCTTGTAAAGATGCTTCAATAAAGCTATTTTGTTTTTAGATGAAACATCTATGAACTATTTGTGAATATATTCTTTGAAGATAAACTTAAAACATGAAATTTATTATGAAACAAGTGCATGAAAAACTGTTTGTTAAAATGCTTATTAGAGGCACCGTAATATATTATTTTGAGATTTAATGGGATTTTTAGATATTATAGATGTGTTTAGTATTGCGGTGGCTGTTATGGTTGAGATTTGAAAAAAATTGTTTTATAAAAAGTACTTTTAGTTGAGGTTGATTTGGAAAAATATATATTTGGTTAAAATTGTGGTTGAAATTAAGGTTGAACAAAAAGTAATTTAATGTATTTGGTTAAGAATGCTTTTGAAATTGAGATTATAAAATAATTTTAAAAAATATATATATTAATATTTATGGTTTTTAATTTAAATATTGTAGATTTAACTATTACTATTACATCATGAAATAAATAATATTTTATATAAAATATTTTTTATTGTTCCATTAAACTATCTACAAAATTTCTTAAGAGCGCAACAACATCAGGTAAAATATAATCGGGAACAAAGTTGGGATTGCGATCAAATTCTGCAAATGTTACGTCATCAAGCGATCTCCGTCTAATTTATGTAGTGTCATTGAATAATGTTTAACACTAGTTTTTCGAATAAAACACAATTAAAAATAAAAAAAAATATTTTTATTTTTATTTTGTCTAGTCAGACCCGGTTCAATGCATTTTTAACTTTGAACCGGACCCGGTCCGGCCAGAACAGTTGAGCATGCCTCTACTGTTTACTGATTCCTTTCCCATGAGAAGCAACAAATGCTGCTTTTACAAAACCTACGGCACATCTGCAAAATCAGTGGGTCCTACCAGCATAAATCACTTTTTTTTCTTAACCAAAATATAATATGTGTGGTTGCGGGTGAACCTCACCCGCAGCCACACTACCAAACGGACACTAAATTAAATATAATAGTAAATCTATAAATATTTAAATTTTCTCTTATTATTTCATGGCATTCCAGATTAAGGAAGGAAATTGTTGTTTAATATATAAACTCATGTTGTTACCTCAAATTTATGCTGGAATAGATTCTAAATCCTCCTTCTCTCATCTTGAGTTGCTGCCACTTATGCTTGTTGGGTTGTTGGCTTACTCAGTAATAAAAACGAGGAGTCTCATCCACCGTTGGCTTACTTAGTATAGAAGAATTTAATTTATAGTATGGTCATGAAGCCGCATCCTCTGTTTATGTGGTGTGTTGGCTATGCAATCTTTTCTTAGATAAGATTACTTGCTGACTCATAACTTTTGGTTTCTCTCTGGTTTCTCTTATTCTCTGGTGTTATTTCAATTATTTAACTTCTTAGTAAATGTTTTGTCAGTTGTTCCATTTTTGGCCGGTTCAATATATATATATATATATTTCATCTCAGTTTTGTTCCTTTTCTCCCACCATATAATGGCCGGTTCAATTTAATCCCGTCAATCTTCAAAGGGCTCAAATCCATGTCTAATGAGCGAAAGTAAGGCAGCGTTAAACTCAACGTACGTAGCCTCCGCAACCAGACCCATGAAGGTGACAGAGATTCTGGTGTGCTAGTCTACTAATCATTAATTAATTACAGAAATTTAGTGCGAAGTGACGACTGAGAAAGACTTGAGAAACATCTTTCTTGATCATTTGTTGTTGTTCAAGTCCTCAGTTAGTGCGAAGTGACGACTGAGAAGGACTTGAGAAACATCTTTCCCGATCATTTGTTGTTAAAGTCCTCACCATCCCACTTGCTTTAAAAAACAAATTAAGTGAAATTATATTTTTTTTACTACTGTCCAGTTTTCTTTAGATTTTCAAGTTAATTGAATTATATTAAAATAATTTTTATATAATTTAATTAAATTAAAACACTAAGTAAAGTTTAATAGTTTCATGTAGCTTAACTTCTTTATATATGTAAAAAAACAAAATTAATTCAA
>Ga0307507_10010026_pt1 | contig 12394 bp, 5 predicted proteins | sample 7_EM_MG_FD_207223 | JGI IMG/M metagenome (GOLD analysis project Ga0307507, IMG submission 207223) | Populus trichocarpa ectomycorrhiza microbial communities from riparian zone in the Pacific Northwest, United States - 7_EM | ecosystem: Host-associated > Plants > Roots > Unclassified | place... | reverse complement strand
ACCCCAGCGCCTACGTCGATCCGCTGATCGGCACCAAGAACGGCGGCAATGTCTTCCCGGGCGCCGTCGTGCCCTTCGGCATGCTCTCCTGGAGCCCGGAGAACACCAGAGGCAGCGCGACGAGCACCGCCGCGCCAGGCGGCTACCAGTACGACGCCACCCGCATCCGCGGCTTCAGCCTCACCCACATGTCCGGCACGGGCTGCGCGGGCGGCAGCGGCGACATCCCGTTCTACCCGTACGCCGGTGAGGTCACCTCGTCCCCGGCGAGCGACACCAAGGACGCCGTCTACGCCTCCGACTTCAGCCACACCGACGAGACCGCCGAACCCGGCCACTACAAGGTCGGCCTCGCCTCCGGCGTCACCGCCGACCTCACCGCGACGGCCCGCACCGGCTCCGGCCGCTTCACCTACCCCACCGACAAGCCCGCCTCGCTGCTGATCCGCACCGCCAACTCCGAGGTGGGCTCCACGGATTCGTCGGTCACCATCGACCCGAAGACCAACACGGTCTCCGGCTCGGTCACCTCCGGCAACTTCTGCGGCTACCTCGACCCCGAGGGCCAACGCGCCTACTACACCCTGTACTTCACCGCCACCTTCGACCGTGCCTTCAAGACCACCGGCACCTGGCAGGACGACAAGCTGACCCCGGGGTCGACGAACACGACCGGCGGCACGGGCGGCTTCGCCACCGGCGGACGTCCCGTCGCCGGCAAGGGCGCGGGCGGCTATGTCGAGTTCGAGCCCGGCACCGGTCCGGTCGGCGTCAAGGTCGGTATCTCGTACGTCAGTCAGGCCGGCGCCGAGGCCAACCTCGCGGCGGAGAACTCGCCGAAGCGCTCCTTCGACGCCGTCGAGGACGCGGCGCACCGCGCCTGGCGCGACCAGCTCGGCGCGATCAAGGTCGGCGGCGGTACCGACACCGAGCGCACCACCTTCTACACCGCGCTCTACCACTCCCTCCTGCACCCGAACGTCATCAGCGACGCCGACCGCAGATACACCGGCAGTGACGGCAAGGTCCACAAGGTGAGCCGCGGCCACGAGGCGCAGTACGGCACCTTCTCCGGCTGGGACATCTACCGCTCCCAGGTCCAGCTGCTCACCCTCCTCAGCCCCCGCACCGGCTCGGACATCGCCCAGTCCCTCTACGAACTCGCCCAGCAGAACGGGGGAGTCTGGGACCGCTGGCTGCACGGCGCGAGCGGCACCCACGTCATGAACGGCGACCCCTCACCCACCGCCCTGGCCGGCATCCGCGCCTTCGGCGGCACCGACTTCGACCTGAAGGGAGCCCTCGCCTCTCTCGTCCAGGCGGCGACCGTACCCACCACACAGGACCTGTCCTCCTCGGGCAAACCAGTGCTCTCGGTGGGCCAACGCCCGTCCCTCGACAAGTACTTGAACCTGCACTACATGCCGTCCGTCTCCAACGCCTGGGGCGGCGCCGCCGAGACGCTGGAGATGTCCACGGCGGACTTCGCGCTCTCCCAACTCGCCACGGCGGCAGGGAAGAAGAGCACGGCGGCCGACTTCGCCAAGCGTGCCCAGTGGTGGCAGAACAACTTCAACATCGCCGCCGACCCCACCGGCGGCTACATCGCCAACCGCAAGGCGGACGGCAGTTGGGTCACCGGCTTCACCCCGGGCACCGGCAACGGCTTCGTGGAGGGCACGGCCGCCCAGTACACGTGGATGGTCCAGCACAACCCGGCGGGCCTCTTCGCGGCGATGGGCGGCACGGACAAGGCGCTTGCCCGCCTCGACTCCTTCTTCCATGAGGCGGACGGGAGTTGGGCCTTCACGGGCAGCGGTGGCGACAAGTCCGAGCTGGACAACGAGCCGTCCGTCAACGTCCCCTACCTCTACGACTACGCGGGCGCGCCCTACAAGACCCAGGAGACGGTCAGGGCGGCCATGAAGCAGCTCTGGTCGACCGACCCGGCCGGCATCCCCGGCAACGACGACCTCGGCGAGATGTCCTCCTGGTACGTCTTCTCCGCGCTCGGCATGTACCCCCAGGTCCCCTCCCGCGCCGAACTCACCCTCGCCTCCCCGCTGTTCGAGCGCATCGAGATCAAGCGCCCGCACGGCAACGACATCTCCATCCGCGCGCAGGGCGCCGCGACCGACGCCCCGTACATCCAGTCGCTGAAGGTCAACGGCCGTAGCACGCAACAGCCTTGGCTCTCGTCCTCGATCGTCAAGAACGGCGGCACCCTCGACTACACCCTCGCCACCACCCCGAACCGCACCTGGGGCAGCGACCCCGCCGACGCCCCGCCGTCCTTCCGCACCGGCGAACAGCCGTACCAGATCGGCGTCGGCCCGACCGCCGCGACCCTCGCCCCCGGCGACAGCACCAAGGTGAACATCAAGGCCCTGTCCCTGAACGGCGGCACCGGGCCGGAAGTCCGCTACAGCGTCGAGACGCCCTCCGGTGTCACGGCAACTCCCGCCCAGGGAACGGTTGTCGACGGCTCCCAGGACATCACCCTGACCGCCGCCAATGACGTCCAGCAGGGCTTCTACGACGTGAAGGTCACCGTCACCTCGGGCGACACGTCGTACGAGCAGCCGGTGTCCCTCACGGTCGCCGCGCCCGGCACCCTTCTCGCCGCCTACAACAACACCGGCGTCTCCGACGACACCGGCGAGCACGACGAGGCGGACTACGACGGAGGCGGCTGGAGCTACTCCCTCCAGGCGCTTGAGGCGGCCGGGCTGACCCCGGGCGGCATTGGCACGGTGGACGGGCTCGGCTTCACCTGGCCGAACTCGCCGAACGGGCGCCCCGACAACGTCTCGGCGGCCGGTCAGACCGTCCAACTCCCGCAGCCCGCAAGCACCTTGTCCTTTATCGGCAGCGCGGTCAACGGCAACCAGCAGACGAAGGCGACCGTCACCTACACCGACGGCAGCACCGACGCGATCGACCTGTCCTTCACGGACTGGACGGTCGGCGGGGGCGGCGGCACCGTGCAGTACGGCAATGAGGTCGTCGCCAGGACCGCGTACCGCAATGTCGCGGGTGCGGACAAGGACCCGGTAGCCACCTATGTGTTCGCCACCAAGCCGTTCGCGGCGCCGACGGGCAAGACCATCAAGAGCGTGACACTTCCGGACGACACGGATCTCCATGTGTTCACCCTTGCGGTGAACTGACGTCCACAATGTGTGCCCCCGTCCGTTCCGGTGGCGGGGGCACACTGTCGCGTGCGAGCATCCGCAGATGGTGAAACGGCCGCAGCTGCCCGAGGAGTTCCGGGCCGAAGCGCGAACGGCCTTCGCGTTCCTGGTCGGGGACGAGGGCTTCTCGCCGCCGGAGGACATAGACGGCGGCCTGCGCTATCTGCGCGCCGACCTCATGGTGCGCGTCTGGTTCCTGGGCGGTGCCGAGTCCGAGGTCCTGACACGACTGGTCCCCCTGGCGCCGGACGGCACCAGGGGGAGCGGGGCTTGGCTCGACGACCTGTACAAGGCCGCCGCGTGCGGCCCGGCCCAGGACGTCCCCGTCTTCGCGTCGACCAGAAGAGGCGTGCTCAAACGGGTTCACCAGCACGCGGAGGCGTTGCGACGGTTGCTGCCCCGCCTCCCCGTGCCGTGAGCGTGCCTCAGGCCAGCAGTTCCACCTCCGCGAGCGTCGAGGAGCTGTCCAGGACCAGGCGGTAATGCGCGTACGAGCCCGGTGACTTGACCGAGAAGACGCGCGTCTGCTTGTCCCAGGTGAAGGACTCGCCGGAGCGTTTGTCGAGCGTCTTCCACGTGGTGCCGTCGGTCGAGCCCTGAAGGGTCCAGCCGGTCGGCGCCTGCGTGTGGTCCTTCGACGACGTCAGCGTGTACTGGATGCCCTTGGTGGCCTTCGAGACCGGCAGGTCCACCGAGGTCACCGTCGCGTCCGTGGCCGACGTGTTGTCGAACAGGGCTCCGTCACCGGCGAGTTGGTCGCTGCGGGGGGTCGGCACCTGGTCGTTCTTGGTGATCGACACCGGCGCCGCGTTCTTGCCGCTGCCCCACGACGAGGGCTTGGAGCCCATGGAGAAGTCCAGCACTCCGCCCTTCTCCAGCAGTGAGTGCGGGAGTGAAGTCTTCGTCCAGGTCTGCCCGTTGACCTTCAGGCCCTGCACGTAGACGTTCTTCGTGCTGTTCTTCGGCGCCTTGACGACGAGGTCCTTGCCGTTCTCCAGGTGGACGGTCGCCTTCGTGAACAGCGGGGAGCCGATGGCGTATTCGCCGCTGCCCATCACCAGCGGGTAGAAGCCGAGCGCGGAGAACAGGTACCAGGCCGACTGCTCGCCGTTGTCCTCGTCGCCGTGGTAGCCCTGCCCGATCTCGCTGCCGGTGTAGAGGCGCGACATCACCTCGCGCACGTCCTTCTGCGCCTTCCAGGGCTCGCCGGCCGCGTCGTACATGTAAGTGACGTGGTGGGCGACCTGGTTGGAGTGGCCGTACTGGCCCATCCGGACGTCCCGCGCCTCCGTCATCTCGTGGATGACTCCGCCGTAGGAGCCGACGAAGTCGGAGGAGGCCGTCTCCGGGGTGGAGAAGTACTGGTCGAGCTTGTCCCCGAGGGCCTTCTGGCCGCCGTAGAGGTTGGCCAGGCCGCGGCTGTCCTGCGGGGCGGTGAAGGCGTAGCCCCAGCCGTCGGTCTCCGTGTAGTCGTAGCCCCACACGCGCGGGTCGTACTTCGACGCGTCCAGGCGCCAGTCGCCCTGCGCGTTCTTGCCCTGGAAGAAGCCGACCTGCTTGTCGAACAGGTTCACGTAGTCCTGGGCCCGGTTGAGGAAGTACTCGGACTCCTCCTTGTAGTGCTTCTCACCGGTCTTCTTGTAGAGGGCCTGGCCCATCTTGGCGATGCCGTAGTCGTTGACGTAGCCCTCCATCGCCCAGGAGAAGCCCTCGCTCGTGTCGGTGCTCGTGTAGCCGAGGAAGGGCGAGGTGGTCATGCCCTTGCGGCCCACGCCGGAGGAGGGCGGGACGACGGTGGCGTTCTTGACGGCCGCGTCGTAGGCCGACTTGGCGTCGAACTTCACGCCCTTGACGTACGCGTCCGCGAACGCGACGTCGGAGGAGGTGCCGGTCATCAGGTCCGCGTAGCCGGGTGAGGACCAGCGCGAGGTCCAGCCGCCGTCCTTGTACTGCTGCACGAACCCGTCGACCATCTCACCCGCCTGACTGGGCGTCAGGAGCGAGTACGCCGGCCAGGTCGTCCGATAGGTGTCCCAGAACCCGTTGTTGACGTACACCTTGCCGTCGACGATCTTGGCGCCGGTGTGCGTCGGGGTGTCCTGGCTCGTCATCGGGGAGAACGGCGATGCGTACTGGTACGTCGAACCGACCTTCTCGAAGCCGGAGTTGGGGTACAGGTACAGCCGATACATGCTGGAGTAGAGCGTCGTCAGCTGGTCCGGTGTGGCGCCCTCCACCTCGACCTTGCCGAGCAACTTGTCCCACACCTGCTGGGCCTGCTGCTTGACGGTGTCGAAGGAGGTGCCGTCCGGGATCTCCTGGCTCAGGTTGTCCTTCGCCTGGTCGACGCTGATCAGCGAGGTCGCGAGGCGCAGGGTGACCGTGTGGTCGGCGCCGGGCTTGAACTTCAGATAGCCCTTGACGCCGCTGGAGGAGCCGTCCGTCACCGGCGCGTCGAACACGCCGTACACGAAGAGCCGCGTCGCGCCCGTGGACAGCCCCGACTTGACGTCCGAGTAGCCGGTGACGGTCCCGTTGGTCTTGTCGAGGGTCAGGCCCGCCTGCTCGGTGACGTTGTCGAAGATCACGCTCGCGTCGTTGCCGGGGTAGGTGAAGCGCAGCGAGGCCGCGTGGTCGGTCGGGGCCATCTCGGCCTTGAGGCCGTTCTCGAACGTGACGCCGTAGTAGTACGGGCGCGCGGTCTCGTTCTCGTGCTTGAAGGCCAACTCCCGTGCCGTCGGGTCGGTGTTGGGGGTTCCGGAAGCGGCCGACGGCATCACCTGGAAGGTCTGCCGGTCGCCCATCCAGGGGCTGGGCTCATGGCTCAGGCTGAGCGCCTGGAGCGTCGGCAGGTTGTCGTCGTTGTTCGCTCGTGCGTAGTCGTAGAGCCAGCTGAGCGACGACGAATTCGTCACCGGGGTCCAGAAGTTGAAGCCGTGCGGCAGCGCGGTCGCGGGGAAGTTGTTGCCGCGCGAGAAGCTGCCGCTGGAGTTGGTGCCCCGGGTGGTCAGCGCGTAGTCGGACAGATGCGCCTTCGGCTTCTCGGGTGCGACCGACTTGATGCTCACGTCGTCCAGCCAGCCCCGGAACTTCGCCGGCCCGCTGAGGGAGTCGTAGGCGAGGAGGATCCGGTCGACGGTCTTCCCGGCCGCGACCGAACCGATCCGCGAGAGGACGTTGTTCCACTGGTTGACGTAGAGGATCTTCGCCGCGCCCTGTCCCTGCGGAGTCAGTGCGAAGCCATGCGAGTCCGTCGCGCCGAGGTCGCTGAGATAGGTGCCGTCCGTGAAGACCAGGTCGACGGAGACGTTCGTGGCGTCGTAGTCGAGGTCGCCGTCGGCCATCTGCGGGAAGATCTTGTACGAGAGCGCGGTGTCCTTGTCGACCGCCACGTCCACGTCGAAGACCTTGTTGTACGAGTACGCCCGCTCCGTGGCCGTGTGACGGCCCGCGTAGCGCAGTGCCCGCTTCCCGGTGAAGCCGGCGCCCGCCTTGGCGGTGGGCGAGCCGCTCGGGCCGTGGTCGACCAGCGAGAGCATGTCCTCGGGGACCGGAGCGGTGGAGCCGCCCGTCGAGAACTGGACGTCGGCGATCTGCAGGATGTCGCCGCCGTTGTTCTTGCTCACGTTCAGCCGGAAGTGCTGGTACTCGGCCGTCTCGGCGAGGTCGTACGACTTGGTCTGGAACCGGGTGGAGAACGACTCGCCGGAGCGGGTGTCGACGGTCTTCCAGTCCTTGCCGTCCGTGGACCCCTGGAGCGTCCAGTCCTGCGGGTCGCGCTCGTCGTGGTCGTTGGCCGAAGTCAGCGCGTAGGTCACTATCTTGAGCGGCTTGTCGAGGTCGAACTCGACCCAGCCCGTGGGCTCGAAGGTGAGCCACTTGGTGCCGGACTCGCCGTCGACGAGGTTCTCCTTCACCTCGCCCGCACCCGTGTTCTCCCCGCTGGCCCGCAGGTCCGTGACATGGTCGTCCACATTGCCGGGGATACCGCTGGTGTATCCCCCGTCGACACCGGAGGCCCGCTTGCTGCCGTCCGGCGCGGTGTCCACGGTGTTCAGCCAGTCCGGTGCCGGATCACCCGCCTCGAAGGAGGAGGCGAACTCCCGGGCCGGAGCGGGGGCCTTGACGGGCAGCGCTGTGGCCGCCCCCTGCGAGCCCGCGACCAGAGCGAAGGCGGCCACCGACACGGCCGCCGAACCCCACCATCTGTGATGCATACGAGGGCATCCTCCTTGCACGTTGGACAACGTTGTCAAATTCGACGCGCAAGGAACAGTAGGGAGTCAAGTGGCCAGGGATGTCAAGGGTGTTGAGTGCGGCATTCGAGCGCAATAGCGGGGATTTCTCCGGCATCGAACACACAGGGCCCGCATATTTCCGCGAGGTCTCACTTCGGAAAAGACCGACAACCTACCCTGCATTCGATCTTGCTCTGTTGGCAAGAAGTGGACTATACCTGTCGGCGTTCCACCCCTGCACGAACCAGCTCGACCTGACCGCGGTGCCGGGGAGGATCCGGTTCACCGCCTGAGTCCTGGAGAAGGCGAGGACTTGAGCATGGGATCCACTTCCGCTTCCGCTCAGAACAACGGTTCCGAAGGCGTCGGCCGACGCGATCTGATCAAGAGGTCGGCCGCACTCGGTCTGATCTCCGTTCCGGCAATGAGCTTCCTCTCGGCCTGTGCGAGCAGCTCCAGCGGCTCGGACAAGAAGGCCACGGCGGGCACGAAGACCGCCAAGAACCCGCTCGCGGTGAACGCCACCGCGCAGATGGAGTTCGTGCTCTTCGACGGCGGCTTCGGAAAGGAGTACGCCCAGGACGCCGTCAAGATCTACGAGAAGGACTTCCCCAAGGCGAAGGTGAAGTTCTCCGCCACGCAGAAGATCCAGTCGACACTGCAGCCCCGCTTCAACCAGGGCACCCCGCCGGACCTGATCGACAACTCCGGTGCCGAGCAGATGGACATGGGTGTTCTCGTCGGCAAGAAGCAGCTGACCGACCTGACACCGCTGCTCGACGCCGCCTCGTTCGACGACCCGTCGAAGAAGGTCCGCGACACCCTGCGGCCGGGCATCGTCGAGATGGGCCAGTTCGACGGCGACCCCGTCTGGATCATGTACTACGCCTACACCGTGTACGGCGTCTGGTACTCGCAGAAGGCCCTGGACTCACTGGAGGTCGAGTACCCCAAGACCTGGGACGAGATGCTCGCGGTCTGCGCGAAGGCCAAGAAGAAGGGCATGGCGGGCTGGACGTACGCGGGCAAGTACCCGTACTACATCCCCTTCTCGCTCTACCCCATGATCGGCAAGGTCGGCGGTCGTGAGGTGCTCGACGCCATCGACAACCTGGAGCCGAACGCCTGGAAGCACCCGGCCGTGAAGGCCTGTTTCGACGCCTACTACGAGTTGTTCAAGAAGGGCTACATCCTCAAGGGCACGCCCGGCATCGACCACATCCAGTCGCAGACCGCGTGGGCCGAGGGCAAGGCGCTGTTCATCCCGAACGGCTCCTGGGTGGAGAACGAGTCCGCCAACGTCATCCCCAAGGACTTCAACCTCGCCGTCTCCGCGCCGACCGGCATCGACAGCTCGGACAAGATGCCCTTCGGCACCATCTGGGCGTCCGGCGGTGAACCCTTCATCGTCCCGGCCAAGGCGGCCAACGCGGCCGGTGGCATGGAGCAGTTGCGCATCATGCTCAGCGAGGCCTCCTCGAAGAACTTCACCAGCAAGGTGAAGTCACTGACCGCGTACAACGGTGGCACCGACGGGATCACCCTCACACCGGGCCTCACCTCCGGTGTGGCGGCGCTGAAGCTGGCCGGCGACAACGTGCTCAACCCGCGACTGCAGGACTGGTACGTGCAGTTGCAGAAGGAGCAGATCGGCGTGGCGGGTCTCGGCGAGATGATGGCCGGACGGGCCACTCCGGCCGAGACCATCAAGAAGATCCAGGGCTTCGCCGACGCGGCGGCCAAGGACACGTCGATCAAGCACTACAAGCACCAGTGAGGATCCGTCACCAGCGGCGGCGCCCGCCCAGAGAACGGGGTCGGTAGCAATGCAGCACGGCAAGTACCGGTTCATCGTGGGGTTCCTGACCGTTCCCCTCGGGCTGTACGTGCTTTTCGTCGTATGGCCCTTCATCCAGTCGATCTACTATTCGTTCACGGACTGGACGGGGCTGAGCCCGGAATTCAAAATGGTCGGCTTCGACAACTACAAGAGAATGTTCCACGACGAGATCTTCTGGAAATCGTTGCAGCACAGTCTCCTGTTCGCGTTGGTGCTGCCGCTGGTGACGATCAGTCTGGCGCTGTTCTTCGCTTTCATGATCAATGTGGGCGGGCGGCGCCGGACGGGCGGCCCGGTCGTCTCGGGCGTCCGCGGCTCCTCCTTCTACAAGATCGTCTATTTCTTCCCGCAGGTCCTCTCGATCGCGATCGTCGCCCTGTTGTTCGCCTTCGCGTACAACCCGGACAGTGGTGCGATCAACTCCTTCCTGCGCGGAATCGGACTCGACAGCATCCAGCCGCTGTGGCTCGGCGATCCGAGCCTCGCCCTGTGGTGTGTGATGGCGGTCCTCGTCTGGTCCACGGTCGGCTTCTTCGTGGTCCTCTTCTCCGCGGGTATGGCGTCCATTCCGGCGGAGTTGTACGAGGCGGCGCTGCTCGACGGCGCCAACCGGCTGACCACGTTCTTCCGCCTCACCCTGCCGCTCCTGTGGGACACGGTGATGTCCGGCTGGGTCTACATGGGCATCATCGCGCTGGGCGCCGAGTCGTTCGCGGTCGTACAGATCATGACGACCGGACCGGGCGGTCCCGACTACTCGACCACCGTCATGGTCCTGTACGTGTACCAGAAGGCGTTCCGAGACGGACAGGCCGCCTACGCGACCACCATCGGCGTCGCCCTGCTGGTCGTCACGCTGGCCTTCGCGGCCGTCGTGATGCGGCTGGGCCGTCGTGAGCGGCTGGAGTTCTGATCACATGAAGACGACCGAGACCCCCGCCCCCGTGCCGGCCGAGTCCGGTGTCCCCGTCGCCGAGATCGGTGCACCGGCCGGAGATCCACCGAAGCGGAAGAAGAAAGAGGGCACAGTTCTCAACGTCTTCTCGCACGGCATGCTCATCCTGTGGGCGTTCATGGTCGTGCTGCCGCTCGCGTGGGCGGTGATGACGTCCTTCAAGAGCGACGGCGCGATCTTCAGCTCGCCGTGGGCACTGCCGGACAAACTGCACTTCGACAACTGGGCACGCGCCTGGACCGACGCCAACATGAGCGACTACTTCTTCAACACCATTCTGGTGGTGGGTGGTTCGCTCATCGGCACGCTGGTGCTCGGTTCGATGGCCGCGTACGTGCTCGCCCGGTTCGACTTCCCGGGCAACCGCTTCATCTACTTCCTGTTCATCGGCGGCATGAGCTTCCCGATCATGCTCGCCCTGGTCCCGCTGTTCTACGTCGTCAACAACATGGGACTGCTGAACACGATCCACGGTCTGATCCTGGTCTACATCGCCTACTCGCTGCCGTTCACGGTCTTCTTCCTGACCGCGTTCTTCCGCACGCTGCCCACTTCGGTGGCGGAGGCCGCGTTCGTGGACGGGGCCTCGCACACCCGGACGTTCTTCCAGATCATGCTGCCGATGGCCAAGCCGGGCCTGATCAGCGTGGGGATCTTCAACTTCCTGGGCCAGTGGAACCAGTACATGCTGCCGACGGTCCTGAACACCGACCCGGACAAGCGGGTCCTCACCCAGGGCCTGGTGCAGCTCGCCGCCAGCCAGGGCTACAAGGGCGACTGGTCCGGGCTCTTCGCCGGTCTGGTGATGGCCATGCTGCCGGTGCTCGCCGCCTACATCGTCTTCCAGCGTCAGGTGGTACAGGGCCTGACCGCGGGGGCGCTCAAGTAGCGGCCCGCCCCTGCCTCGTGTGTGCCGCTCCGGGCCTCCGGAGCGGCTTACACGCATGTGTGCAAGTACCCGGATGCGGTTCAACCTCTTGACGGGAGGCAGCCCGAACGGCTCAGCTTAGAGTTCACTAGTTGGACATAGACGGGGCCTCATCGATGCGGTCCCGCGCGCAGGAGGTCGTCGTGGAGACTCCCGGGTCGCAGTCGTCACTGCACCGAGCCAATCTCGAACGGGTCGTGCGAGCGGTGCGGCTGGCCGGGTCGCTGACGCAGGCGGAGATCGCGAGGACGACGGGCCTGTCCGCCGCGACGGTCTCCAACATCGTGCGCGAGCTCAAGGACGGCGGAACGGTCGAGGTCACACCCACCTCGGCGGGCGGTCGCCGGGCCCGCAGCGTGTCCCTGAGCGGCGACGCCGGCATTGTCATCGGCGTCGACTTCGGGCACACGCATTTGCGCGTCGCGGTCGGGAATCTCGCCCACCAGGTGCTGGCCGAGGAGTCCGAACCCGTCGATGTGGACGCCTCCTCGACGCAGGGCTTCGACCGGGCGGAAGAGCTGGTCAACCGGCTGATCGCGGCGACCGGAGTGGACCGTTCCAAGATCGCCGGGGTGGGTCTCGGCGTGCCCGGACCGATCGACGTGGAGTCGGGCACCCTGGGCTCCACCGCCATCCTCCCGGGCTGGACCGGCACCAGACCCGCGGAGGAGCTGGGCAGCCGTCTGGGTGTACCGGTGCACGTGGACAACGACGCCAACCTCGGCGCCCTCGGTGAGCTGGTCTGGGGCAGCGGGCGGGGCGTCAGGGACCTGGCGTACATCAAGGTCGCGAGCGGGGTCGGCGCGGGACTGGTCATCAACGGCACGATCTACCGGGGCCCGGGTGGCACAGCGGGAGAAATCGGGCATATTACTCTTGATGAGTCCGGCCCTGTCTGCCGTTGCGGAAACCGGGGCTGCCTGGAGACCTTCACGGCCGCGCGCTATGTGCTGCCACTTCTCCAGTCCAGTCACGGCACCGACCTGACCATGGAAGGAGTCGTACGGCTGGCGCGGGACGGAGACCCTGGTTGCCGTCGGGTGATCGCCGACGTCGGCCGACACATCGGCAGTGGAGTCGCCAATCTCTGCAATTTGCTGAACCCGAGCCGAGTGGTCCTCGGTGGCGATCTCGCCGAGGCCGGTGAGCTGGTGCTCGGGCCGATCAGGGAGTCTGTCGGCCGCTACGCGATCCCCAGTGCGGCGCGTCAACTTTCCGTTCTCCCGGGGGCACTTGGAG
>Ga0307507_10010025_pt1 | contig 12395 bp, 5 predicted proteins | sample 7_EM_MG_FD_207223 | JGI IMG/M metagenome (GOLD analysis project Ga0307507, IMG submission 207223) | Populus trichocarpa ectomycorrhiza microbial communities from riparian zone in the Pacific Northwest, United States - 7_EM | ecosystem: Host-associated > Plants > Roots > Unclassified | place... | reverse complement strand
AACGAATGCTGTATTACGAAGATATCAAGGTGAGGAGCAAGAGAAGTGGTGAGGCCACGTCTAAATACACAAGCCAAGCCCTAAGCGAACCCCTGACTAGGTGACGCGCCCCAGCGCCGTCACACTAGTAGGGATATATGGATATATCTATATTTAGGACTTAATAGGCCTCTTCCTCTCTAAAGAAGAAATAATTAACTATTTATCTTCTATTTATAAGGACTTCTTTAAGGTATAAAACGTCTAATAATAAAAATAACAGAGGCTATTTTAGCCTTTTAGATCCGTTTTTTATACATAGCCAGCTATGCCTAAATTCTCTAAGAAGACCTACTATTAGACCTTTTTAATAAACTTATTTTAGACCTCTAGCACGTTATACTACTAGTTTTTACTATCTAGTTATTAATTAGGGTTGCTATTAAATTAAAGCGCGTACCAAGTAGTATTAAACTAGAAACTCTTTAAACTAGACTATAAATACTATAAGAACGGTCCGTAGTGCCTTAGTATAATATAATCTTAAGAAGAAAATAGCTAATCTACTTAGGCTTATAGCTTAACGTATAGAATAGAAGACTTATTTAACCTAAACCCCTACTTCCAATACTTTTCTTTATAAAAGAAATTAGTATTATAATAGAAAATCTTATACGACTATAGATAAATACTACTTATTAAACTAATACTATATATAGAGGCTAGGCTTTTAAGGACGTATAGCTTAATTCATAACGGATCTATATACTGCGCCATCTTTAGACTACCTATATTAAGCTACTTAAATTAAAAATCTAGAAAGCTAATAGTAATCTAGCTAAGCTTCTTATAGAGAACCTAAGCACTATAAAGTTATAAAGATAGTAAGGGATACTAGTCGCTATACTAAACTTATAGACTAGAAGACTAACTTATAGAAGATATAACGTAAGTTAAAGAAGATTACTCTATACTATAAAATACTACTTAATGCTTGAAAAACTCATAGGCCTCCTATTAGTTAATATCTACTATATTAGCGCTATATAGTCTAGTCTAATACTACTGTCTTTATAACTAGTTCATATAAAATTAATTAAATAATTAAAGATGAAAAGGCCTTAAATTAGTAACTAGCTTAGCAGAGAGAAAAGTAAATTTATAGATAAGGAATTAGTAGAATAAAAACTATTCTATTAATACTAAGAATTTAAGGATATATTCTTTAAGGTATCGTTTAATATACTTCTACTTTACTAACTATACGACTATAAGATTAAGATTAAACTAGATAAGGAAAATACCCTTAACTATAGCCCCACTTACTAGTAATCTACTACTAAACTATAGGTTATAAAATAATACCTTATTAATAACCTAAATAAAGGCTTTATTAAGCCTAGCTAAACTTTCTTTACCTTATCTATTCTTTTTATTAAAAAGTTAAATAATATAACTTATAAAGACTACTATCTACTACCTCTATTTAACGGGATTCTAGTCTAAATAAGTAGAGCCAAAGTTTTTATCAAACTTAATATCCTCTAAACCTTCTATTAAATTAGAATATATCTTGGATCTAAGGATCTTATTATATTTTAGACCTGTTACAGATTATATAAATATAAAGTACTTCTTTTTAGGCTAATTAATGGACCGGCTACGTATTAGCGATATATATATAATATACTCTTTAAATACTTTTATACGGCCTACTAAAATAATATTATAATCTACTTTAAGAACGAGTTATATTAGCGATTTATTAGAATACTAAGATTCTAAAGGCCTCCTAGTAGGATTTTAATATTTCTAATTGTCCTAGTTATTCTAATAGACTTTTAATAAGGACCCTTCTATTCTAATGCGACCTTAATAGGACTCTACTATTCTAATATAATTTTAATAGGAACCTACTATCCTAATAAGCTCCTAGCAGACTCTTAGTAGGATTTTAATTTTCCTAATTATTTTAATAGACTTTTAATATAACCTTATAATTCTAATACGATTCTAATAGGAATCCCCCCTAAGTAATATTCTCTAAGTAATACCCCTCTAGGGACTCCTCCTTAAGCGACGCCCCCTAGGCAATACCCCCCTAAGTAACTTGTAACGGAACCTTGTAGTAGGAACTACGGTGGGTCCTATTATTAGGCTAGGTATATAGGTAAGAATAGTTTAACAACATAACAATAACTGGTAGAGTGGTTGCCTAATAGATTAACTCTAATTGTATTCTAAGATTCACTACAAGGAGAGAACTATCTACGGTAGGGACTGAGGTCCTTTAAATACACAACCATACTCCTAAGAAATCCTCCCTTGTACGTAAGGTACGTGTTATACGTAAGGTACGTACGTTTACTATATTCCTTGCGTTCCTCACATAGCTTATTACATGACTCGGCTACTATTCCTCGTTATATGGTTCCACCGAATCCATTCTAGACTATGCCTATATTAACTAACTAGCTTCCTCCGACTCCTCTCCAAGTAGTTATAATATTGTACTTAAGCTGTCTATAACACTATCTCCCTCCACTTTATCTTTATCCTTAAAGATTCCTAACATCTCTAAGTCGTCTACTAGAGGTGTAATATCTGTTTAATTAGTCTAGTTAATATCCTTACTTATTATACCTAAAGCGCCTTCTTCTTTACACGCGCAACGTCGTGCTCGCACTATTGCTGCTATACTGTCGCTGGGTAAGATAATACCATCTCTATATTCTTGTTGTGCGAAAGAGGGGCTGGTTTATATTACGCTGGCGAGCCCTACCGCCTAATAACCCTTTTCTTGCTTGGAGTGCACTAAAGCAAATATTTAATTGCTTTGCGATGTTCGTTCTACTTCTAACGCTAAGTATGCGCGTCCTATAACTCTTAATAGTCTTTAAGTTCCCTAAGTAACTTGTTATAGGGTCTTATATTTAATCTACCACTATAAAGCTTAACGGTAAGCTCTCCGCTGCCCTGGCTGAGCTAAAACGTTCTTAAGACGCAGAATAGAAGGCCCTAGATGCTTAAATTACGGCGTCTACCTAGTTGCTTCGTCTTAAGAAGGTTTATAAGAAGGTTTATTTTAAGGAGTGGAAACTTATCTAATAGGGTCTTAATAAGCTAGGTAATAAAAGGGTAGAGTTTCCAAAGAAGGAAATAACTCTAAGTAATATAGTAGTTGCTTCTTATAGGTCCCCCTTAGGTAACTTGTTCTTTGGCGATTTTTTTTTAATGCTTCCTAACCTGCTTTCTTTTAATACTCCTTTACCTTTCCTATAGCGTTCTCTAGGTTGCTTAGTGGTTCCTAGGTAGTCTTATTATAGCCTATTTACTTTACTTTATACCATGTTTTATTATCCATATTCTTACAACTAATAATCTTTAAAACTTACTACTCGTCCTCTTCCTATCCTCTATATATGTCTGCCTTATATACTGGTGGTTTAACGTTTCCGTGTGCTAGTTCTAGCATTGCAACATATTATATAGGGTAGATTCTTATTTTAGCTAATAGGTTTAACTTATACATAACTAATAAAAATTTTTAGATAATTTTAAAAGGCCCTAGTCTGATATGGTTTAATTTCTTACTTAATTGTTAACTCTTAAAATTTTTGTGTAGTAGCCACACTCTATCTCCCTCCTTAAGATTTGGTCCCTCAGATCTCTTAGTATTATAGTACTTTTTCATTCGTTCTTATACTAGTTTAGCTGTTTCTTTAAGGTTTATATAAAGATTCATTAACGTCTCCATTCTTTATTTAGCTGTGCTACTTGTCTTCTTTGCTTAATATAGCGATAATAATATTCTTGGCTTATATCCGTAATTTGCCTTAAATAGTAATATTCCCATTCCTTCTTATGGTATTGCATTATATGCAAACTATATAACTAGTAATAACAATACCTAGTTATTCTATGCGTGGTTAATATAATATCTTAGATACTGTTCTAGTGTCTAGTTTAGTCTTTCTATCTGTCCGTCTGTCTGCGGATAATACGCTATAGAGGTTGCTACGTAAACTCCCTATTCTACTAGAAACACTTTCTAAAATGCTACTATAAATCTTAGATCTCTATCCAATATAATCTTATCTGGTACTCTATATCTTATAAACACTTCCTTTATATAGATTCTAGCGATATCCTCTACCAATATTTCTTTTGTGTAGGCTATAAAGTATCCCCACTTTATTAGCTTATCCACTATTATTAAAATCGCGTTATAATCTTATCCCATAATAGGATCTTTTAACTTTGGTAACTTAATAATAAAGTCCTATAATATAACCTCCCATGGTCTTTCTAGTACTTTAACAGGTTATAGCCCTCTGTATAGCTTATGCCTTATTGGTTTGTTCCTCTAGCAATCTAGATATTCTTTTATAACTTACCTTGCTAGTCCCTAGATTTCTTAAATAATATACTCCTCTTAAAGTCTTAATACTAGTCCTATAGACCCGTTATGTCCTTGTGTTATTCCCTTGTGGAATTCCTTAATAAATTCTTCTGTAATAGACTTAGGCATATACATTACTTCTCTGTTTTCGTATTGCTCTAAATCTAAATCCTCTATCTATACTTCTTAAATCTTCTATATCCAATCACTTTCTAGTAATTTATGGATCTGACTTTCCTTAGTTGCTATAATCTTTAGATAATTATACCTAATTAATCCGTCTTAGTTCTTTCATAATAAAGCTCCTAATAGCTTTTTATTATTTTATAGTTTAGCTTTTCTACTTAGAGCGTCTGCTTTTATATTGTCTGTTCCTTTGGTATACTAAATTTTAAAATAGTATTCTATAAGCATTTCCGCCCATCTAACCTGTCTTTAGTTAAGTTTCTTTATTGTTAGGAATCCTATAAGGTTCTCATAGTCCGTCTTAACCACAAACGGTTTCTTTATGCCTTATAAGAACGCTCTCTATTCCTTAAGTGCTGTAACTATGCCTAATAACTTCTTGTTATAGATGTTGTAGTTTAGTTCTAGTGGTGTTATCTTTTAACTATAATACGCTATTGGATGCTATGTGTCCTAATGCCTCTATAGCAAATATGCTCCTAGTGTAAAGTCTAATACATCTGTCTCAACAACCATGTCCAACTTTAGTTGATAGATTTTAAAGATTGGTTCTTAGGTAAATAACTCTTTAAGTTCCTAGAATAGCTTCCTCTATTTATTACCCTAAACCCATAGTCCCTCCTTCTTTATTAACCTTATAAATGGCTTAGCGCTTTTTAACTACTATGCTATAAACCTCCTATAGTAGTTATAAAACCCTAGAAATAATCTTAATTGCATAACGTTCTCTAGTTCTTGCTAATTTACTATAGCTTTAACTTTCTTTAGGTCTATACTAATTTTTCCTAGTTTAATAATAAATCCTATAAAATTGGTTTTCTTTGTAAAGAACTTACATTTCTTAATTACTACTAGCATTTGTTCTTCTTATAGTCTCTTTAAGACCCACTTAACGTGTTCTCCATGTTCTTCCTTACTTATTAAGTAGATGGTAATGTTGTTAAAATATGCTATAATAAACTTATTAAGGTGTTCTCCTAATATACTATTAATTCGCTTCTAGAATATTACTAGTGCGTTTATAAACCCAAATTATATAACTAATAGCTTATATAGTCCTTCCTTTAACCTAAAGGCTGCCTTTTATTTATTGCCTTCCTTAATTCTAATCTGGTGGTACGCCCATTTTAGATCTATCTTTATAAAGATTTGCGCATTGCCTATCCTGTCTTAGATTTTGCTAATTAAGGGTAAAGGATACCTATCCTTTCTAATAATGCTGTTTAACTGTCTGTAGTTTATATATATCCTAAGTTTTCCGTTTTTCTTTAGGATAAACAATACCGGATATTCTACTAACAACTATAACGGTCTAATATATCCCTTTTATAAGTTCTCCTGGACAAACTCTTTAAGCGCTATTAACTCTACTTTAGTAAGCTTATAGATTGGAAAGAACCTTAGACTTATTCCTCCTTCTAATTCTATCTTATGGTCCTATGTTGTATATTCTAACAGCTTTTCACTTTCTAGTAATTATAACTTTTTACCATACTTGTGGTATTTCTTTGGTATATAACTTAAGCCTTACTTAGTCTCTTCGTACGTCACTCCGACTTAGTACCATACTAACTTGGTTTGCTGTCGCATTCTGCGTTGTTAAGTATCCCTAATATTAACCTAACCTATAACCCAATTGATTTTTAGATTATATTTCTGTAACTAAGGCATTCCTAGTATCGCCTTGTCCTATTTTAATGGTAGGATATTAAAAGATAATTTTACTGGTCTTCCTTTGATAGTTAACTAAATAGGTCCTGTTTTAAGATTAATAACGCCTCCTTTATAGGCTATTTGGTCTCCTAAAATTGTTATAAGTAGATATAAGTGTTTCTTTTATCTATGTGGTAACCCTATCCTTTCCACTACTTTTAGTAATATATGGTTCCTTATTACTCTACTGTCTACTAACGCTTTAAACTGCTGACCTTGCTATTTAACTTATAAGTTTAGGTATTATCCTTAAACTCCCTTAAGGGTTTAAGGCTCTAATACTAGTTTCCTCTAGTTCTATACACCTCCCCTTTTTCTAACTATTGGCTACTAGATCCTGTTTATACTTAGTCTAACTTAGGCTAATACTTAATTTGTTTCTTTTCCTCTATATACTATAGATAAGTGTTCTCTAGGCACTCCCACCACTATTATCTATCTAGGTATTCTTCTGTAAGGAATCTTTCTAGTTAAAGTATTAAGTCCCCTTAACCTTATACTTCTACTAGGTGCCATCTATATATATACTTAGCATCTCTAAACCGCTTTTCCTCTGGTGCCTAATATATCCTTATTAGGTACTTCCGGTTCTTTTCTTTTAGTGCTCTATATATGTTATATGTGTTATCCATATAAGCTATCCATGATAGTGTATAATACGCTAAGTGACTTAGGTTAACTCTTAGTTTATTTTTATCCTTAAGTTTAAACCTATACCTAGCCAACCTAATCACTAATATCTCTGTTACAGGTACTAAGATTTATTACTTACTTCTCTAGTCCCTAGATCCTTCTTCTAGGTTCCTTAACATTATAATTAATGCTTCTTTAATATAACTTATGCGTTTTTCTATAATGGGTTAGTCTTAGACTGCCTTTTCGTCTAGCTATATATAAAAGTCTTCCTATTTGTTGTTGTGTTATTGCCTATACCACTTCCCATATAACTGGTTTAGTGTGTATGGTCTATCTATAAGAAAGTATCTTATTATTGCTGTATTGTGATATCCTTTAGTATATCTTTCTTTAAACCTAGTTAGGATATCTAGATCCTCCTCTTATTCTAGTTTATCTAACTATTTTACCCTAGGTGTCCCTACACTTGGCCTATTAGTAATTCTTTATAGGGGTGCTCTGTCCCTTTTATAGTTTAACATGCTAGATCTCTGGTCTAGTTTCTATTCTTACTATATAATAATTCTTGTCATAAACTTATCTATAGTTTTTTATTTTCTGTGTCTTGCAGCTAGATCCTTATAGTTACCTTACTTTTTAATTCTAGTATTGACTTTTTAATCTTTAGGCTAAATACTTTATTTACCTAGGATTGCTGATGTTCTTATTCGTTCCCCGAACTTATAGTTCTTAAACTTGCGTCCTATGCTTATTTATTTGTTTGTAAACTAAGTCTCAGCTCTATCCTATCTGGTTTCGTCCGTTGTGGGTGCCTTTATATATCTTATCTTATCTTAAGAATCTTAAGCGTCTTGTATCTCGTCTTAAGAGTCTTAAGCCTGTGGCCTTTTGCCTTTATTAAGTAATAAGCTGGCACTAGCAGTTATCTACTTGCCTAGTTTCTTCTGAATGTTATTTCTATTATCTTATAAAGCGATGGAAATTATATCTAATGGTGTTATAATACCCGTTACTGAACTCTATCCTATAATAGTCTTAGTCTCTACTTCTGTTTTAACTTCTCTGAGGTCTGTATACTTCTAGTAAGCTGCCTTCGTTGCCTTATTATTGGTGAATGCTTTGCCTATATTAAACTTATTGTCTTTAATGTCTAATCTATAAGCTGGTTTGTTAGTTTCTTTAAACTTAGATAGTAATAGCTCCTACAGCTAATAGCTTGCGCCGTACTTAGTATCCTTATAAATTTAGTATGCGTTATTATAACAAAACGCAAAACTGTTAATTAAACACTCTTTTGTTCCTTATAGTGCACTGTTATCCCTCTATATATATGTGTCTCCTGCTGGTCTGGTTCCCTTTACTATATGGTTATTCTAACTACCTCTATAGTCTTTGGCGAAATGACCTTATTTTCCGTAATTTATATAAGCTCTATTTCTGAATTACTAACTTTGCTATAGAGTCTACCTAAATGTCTTCTATTGCTAAGATCCTTGGTTTAGCCTTTGCTCCTTGGTTCTTTAATCCCTAGATTCTTAACCTCTAGGTTTCTATAGTTTTTTATCCTACTTTTAGGTTTCTCTAGTACCGCTTAGGTCTATTAGCTCTGCGCTATTCTATGGTTTTTAACTCTATATTAGTTATTGCATACTTTACGCCTTATATAACTGTAGAACTCTGTCTTGCCTTTTCTTAGCTTGTTCCCTTTAATAGATTTTATTATTAATCTTTATTAACTAATCTATTAAGTCTTATAGACTTTCCGTATCTTCTATTAGGATGATTATATCCTGGACTTTAGCCTTAAGTCCCTATTTCTACTGTGCTATAAGCGCCTTGTTATTCCACTTAACTTATATAGCTAGCGTTTAAAACTGCGTGGTATACTTAATTGCTAAAGTGCGTTATACTAAGTTCTGAAGCTTTTATTCCGCTGTGGTTATAGCCTCTAGGTCTTTAAATATCTGTATTAGTTGTTCCGCAAACCCATTCTAACTAGCAAATATATACCGTACGTCTTGGTTAGTAGTTATTATGCCATTGGCCTATATCTTGGTGAAGTATAGTTTAAACCACTTAAGTGCCCTCCCTAATAGGAATAACCTTGCATAGGCTACTTAATCTAATGATATTACTAACTTCACTCCTTCTTATATTACCTTAAAGTGTATCTGCGTAAGAAACCCCTTAAGCTTCAACTTCTCTCCTAAGAATTGTTTAATTAAAGGTAGCTTAACCTTTACTACTCTAATTCCATTAATGCGTTCTTTAAGTATCCTGCCATTGTCCTATAAGTGATTAATTATTTCCTATAACTGACTTTGTATAATTAACTGAGAATCTATATCTGCTATACTAGTATCTCCTAAGCCTAAGGTCGTAGCTGCCGTTAATAACATTATGACTGGTGCTTTGGGTGGCATATTATTTGACCTTGTTTAATACCATAACTATAGTAGTGAATGTGTAATGGAACCTTATAGTAGGAACTACAGTGGGTCATATTATTAGGCTAGGTATATAGGTAAGAATAGTTTAACAACGTAATAATAACTAGTAAAGTGGTTGCCTAATAGATTAACTCTAATTATATTCTAAGATTTACTGTAAGGAGAGAACTATCTATAGTAGGGACTAAGGTCCTTTAAATACACAACCATACTCCTAAGAAATCCTCCCTTGTACGTGAGGTACGTGTTATACGTAAGGTACGTACGTTTACTACGTTCCTTGCGTTCCTCACGTAGCTTATTATATAACTCGGCTACTATTTCTTGTTACATGGTTCCACCAGATCCATTCTAGACCGTGCCTGTATTAACCAACTAGCTTCCTCCGACTCCTCTCCAAGTAGTCGTAATATTGTACTTAAGCTGTCTGTAACATAACTCCTCCTCTCTCCCCCCTTAATATATACGTATATAATGCTAATAGATTCCCGCTATATCCCTAATAGCCTTTATACATACCTCCATAAAGTATATCCCCTAAGTAGCTACTTTATTTTTTATTCTTTTTTCTTTATATTTTCCCTACTTATAGAGATATAACAACTATTACTAGAACTAGACGACTAAAACTAGATAACCATTGCTAGGGCTAAACTCCTACTGTTACTAGAACTAGACAGCCGTTACTAAAACTAGACGACTAAAACTAGATAACTGCTATTACTAGAACTAGACAATTGTTATTAAAACTAAACGACCGTTACTAAAACTAGATAACTATTACTAGAACTAGATAACTACCGTTGCTAAAGTTAGACAACCGTTACTAGAATTAGATGGCTACTGTTACTAAAACTAGACAACTACTGTTTCTAGAACTAGATAAATACCGTTACTAGAACTAAGATAACTATTATTACTAAAACTAGACAACTACCGTTACTAAAACCAGATAACCATTATTAGAACTAAACAACTACTGTTACTGGAATTAGACAACTATTACTAAAACTAAATAACTACCATTGCTAGAACTAGACGACTATTACTAGAACTAGATAACTATTACTAAAACTAGATAACTACTATTGCCAGAACTGGACGACTGTCACTAGAACTAGGCAACTACTATTACTAAATCTAGACGGCCGTTATTAAAACTAGACAACTATTACTAGAACTAGATAACCGCCCTTAGAACTAAACAACTGTTTTTAAAACTAGACGACAACTATTACTAAAACTAGATAACGACTATAGCTAGCAAATGCCTATAGAGAATAATCTAAATTAATTAAAGCTTTAAATTAGGCCGACCTATCCTTTAAATTAAATTAGATACTAATATAGGTAGGCAGGTAGGTAAGTAGGTAGGTACTAGGCCTAGTTAAGGAATTAGTATACGGCCGGCAGATTATTAGGAATACTACTAATTAATAGTTTAATGCCTCTATAAAGGCTTTTCCCTTATCTCCTTATCGATTGCTTAACGCCTAAGTAATTATCTCCTTAGAACGATATAGGGCTCTTATAATAGATATAGATATAAATAGATATAAGTAGTAGGTAGGAAGGTTTAATTTAGATTATTTAAATTATTTAAAGTATTTTATATATAAAATAAGACCTAGCTTATAATATAATTAAATTAGTTATTTTTTTTAAAGCTAGCTATAAATACTAAAGTATTAATATACCTTGTTTTTAAATATAAAAATATATTATTATTGTCCTAATTGTCCTAATAGTACTAATTGTCCTAGTAGTCTTAGTAATCTAGGTGGTCTAGGCGAGCCTTTAACAGACCCTAATAGAATACTAAGTATAAGCATCTCCTAGAAATCCTAACAGCCCTAATATAACCTATTAAAAGGTATAAATATTTTCCTAATATAGAATACGAGAAGTATGTCTATAAAGTCTTATAACGGCTTTATAAGACTAGTCTCTAGACTAATATTAGAAGGTTAAAGTTTAGTATTAAGCGTATAAAGTACTTAGGGTTTATTATTTGTATAGATAAAATTAAGGGTAATTTAAAGAAAATAGTTATAATTAACTAGTAGAAGTTTTTACGGAGCGTAAAGGGGGTATTATAACGGCGCTAGGGCGCCTTACCTAGATAAGAAGTCCTAGTTAGGGGTTCGGCTAAGAGTTTAGCAAAGAATACGTATATAGTATGTCTCTCCCTTCTATATATACCTTTTCTTCTTCTCTTAACCCTAGTATCTTTATAATATAGTATTTATTTACACGTTACATTTATATTTATTTAAGCCGTTATAAGCATAGTTATTCTTAGGTTTCTATTACTTCTATTAATATATTATTAAAGACTACGGTAAAATTATTTAGCTTCTTAACTATCTTATCTAAAAGGACTGACTCTTTTACTTTAATGTCGTATATAGGTAGCCTTTTAATTAGCTTAAAAAATAGCTAATTTCTGCTCTACTACTCGCCTACTTTTATTTAAACAGGCCTTTAGTAGTAGAAACTAATGCCTTAGATAGCGTAATAGCGGGCGTTTATTTTAAATAGAGAATAGTGCTCTATTATATACTATTTAAAAACTATAATAAGCGTTAAGCTAAACTACTATATTTATAATAAATGCTTACTATTATCTCTACCTTTTAGTATTAACGCGTATGGCTAAAGGAGACTCCTAAGCCTATCTAGATAGTTTTAGATTATAAGGCCTTAGAATATTTTATAATAACTAAAGCCCTTATGGCCTAGTAGACGCGTTAAGCAGACGTTCTATGCTAGTTTAACTTTCTAATCATATATAGACTAGGCGCTATTAACTATATAGATGTCTTTATAACGCATAAATAGGACTTAGATAATTAGATAACTGCAAAAATTATATTATAGACCTAGATACTACTACGACTAGAGTGTCACAGCGACTCAGTCAATCAAGGCATAAGCGCCGTAAAGAACGTATGCAAGCCTGTACGATTGGAATGTCTATGGACTCGGATATCAAGATGAGGAGCAGAAGAAGGTCGTGGAAAGGACAC
>Ga0307507_10010024_pt1 | contig 12396 bp, 1 predicted proteins | sample 7_EM_MG_FD_207223 | JGI IMG/M metagenome (GOLD analysis project Ga0307507, IMG submission 207223) | Populus trichocarpa ectomycorrhiza microbial communities from riparian zone in the Pacific Northwest, United States - 7_EM | ecosystem: Host-associated > Plants > Roots > Unclassified | place... | reverse complement strand
ATTAGGTTATATATTAGGTTATATATTAGGTTATATATTAGGTTATATATTAGGTTATATATTAGGTTATATATTAGGTTATATATTAGGTTATATATTAGGTCGCATATTAGGTTATATATTAGGTCATATATTAGGTTGCATATTAGGTAATATATTAGGTAATATATTAGAATATAAACTAAAATATAGATATTCTAGAACTAGGGTCTTCTAGGTATATAGAGACTTAATCCCCTATAGGGAGATATTATTAATTATATTAAGTTTATCTACTTTACTTAGTTTACTATATTGTTTACTATATTATCCTTCTACCTTTGCTTGCCTATATTACTATTATTATTATTTATTGCTTAACGTCCGATTTGGATCCCTATTGGGCCCACGTGGACTACTCCTTATATATATATAGGGAGAAAACTCTATTTAAGAAAACCCTATAATCCATTTCCCTACCTTTTGGGACTCGCCTGCGACGCGCTTATAAGGCGCCTATAAGTCACTATAGTACTTATATTACTAGGTTATAAAACTAGCTACTCTAACCTTAACTAAAATTTAATTAAATCTTAACTAAATTATAACTAAATCTAAATTAATTGCTAGCTAATTAATTAAAATCTTTAAAATCTCCAGTTAATTTCACCTTAAGTTTACTTAAATTTTATTCCAATTTTAATCTTACTTAAATTTCACTTAAATCTTAACTAAATCTTATTTAAATATTATTTAAAGCTTATTTAAAATTTGCTTAAATCTCTTTTTAAATCTATTTTAAATCTTGTTTAAATCTTATTTAAATCTTGTTTAAATCTTATTTAAATCTTGTTTAAATCTTATTTAAATTCTATTTAAAGCTTAATTCTACTATTCTATTATATTTATCTACTTAAAGCTTAATTCTATCATTCCATTTTATTTATTAATTTATAGATAAAATATCTAATAAAATATCTATCTATAAGCTTATTGGCTAATATAACTATAAAGTCTAGAGCCTTTATGTCCAATTACTTCTTATATATAGATCGCTTAGTAATGCTATAGCAGAAGGAGCTAAGCTAACCTTTACCGCACATGCAACCTTATTAAAAGGTAGCACCGCACTTCTAAACTTATGCATACCTATCTTACTAATAAAAACTATCGATTTTCCAACTTTTAAGACCTAATTCCTACTGCCTAGCGAGCTAGAGGTGGATTTGTTTGTCGTTTTACCCCCTTTCCCCTAACAGAAAATTCTTCTTAGGGGTGGTCCTAGCTTATAAGCAAGGTATAGACAGGAACACCAAAACTAAATACTAAAACCATAAAATATAGAGGCTAGATCTTCTACTACCTTTTAGCCTAATCTCCCCAGAAATCTTCTAGTAGGATTAGTAAGGAGAAAGGGTATAAGGATAGTAAGAAGAAACCCCCCTATAAGATATAAAATGCCAAGGCCTAATAGGTTAAAAAAAACCCTCCTAAAGAAATAAGTGATAAAGAGTCTATATTTACTTTTTCTTACCCTTCTCCTTCTCCTAGCCTATCTAAGATAGGAGAAAAAAGAGGATATCCTTAATCTTCTCCTAAAAAAGAAAACTAAAAACCTGTAAAAAAGATAACAAAACCAATAACTATTAATAATAGTACGCCTTTTTACTCCTTTTCTCCAGAAGAACATCTAAGCTTTGCTTTAGATAGCCTAACTAAGGCCCATAACAAGCTAGAAGAAGAAGAAGAAGAAGAAGAAGAAAAAGAAAACAGAAAAGAATTAAAAGAACAAGTTAAACAGCTAGTGTACTATACACAAAGTATCCTATTAGGAGAAAGTCCTTTTACACAAAAAAAAGAAAAAGAAAAAGAAAAAGAAGAGGCAAAAAATATCCTAAAAGGATTAATAGAAGAAGTAAGAGCTCTCTATAAGAAGGTAGCTCCTACTAAGGAAACCTATGCAGAGAGGCTAAAAAAGGACCTCCCTTTTTATCCTCTTCTTTACCCTCCTTACTACTACTACCTTCTACCCCTTCTTCTTCTAATAGGAGTTCTACTTCTACTAGAAGCAAGAAAAAGCAGCTATAAAAAAGAAAGCTAGTCTTAATTATAGATAAAAAGGACTAACCTTTAGATACCTTCTCTATACAAAACAAAGTTAATTAACTATTTGCATTAAAACTGTAAGTAAAAAAGCCAGTGCTATCGTCCATAGCTAGAACTAAAGGAAAACAAAATATTCTCCTTATAACTATAGAAGAGTATAGTGTAGATTTCCTAGTTAAATATAAGGATATCTAGCATAACTGCTTTACCTTTTAAAGAGAATAAAAACTAGAACTATAGGCTTAAGTTATAGCCTATAGGGTTCCTACCCTACTATTTCTAAAAGATAGAGGCTCTAAGCTTCTAAAAGAAGAAATTAAGACCTTTAATCCTATAAGAATACAAGGACTACCTAGATAGATCTTATTTAGTGTAAAAAGACATAATCCACAAACCAGATTTGGCTCTATAGTCTTTACTATAGAAAATAAAGAGAAAAGATAAGAAATTCTTAAGCAGAAAGAGATTCTAATTGTAGGTATAGCTACTAAGGTAGTAAAATACCTAGAAGTCTCTCCTACTACGCAGTATACTAGCTGTTAAAAATTTGGCCATATAGGAGATAGATGCTCTACTAGAGCCTATAGATATTATGCAGCTGTATATCTATTTAAAGACCACTCCTGTTCTACCTGTATAATAATAGGCAAGCCTTGTTAACATACAACCCCTCTTTACATTAATTGTAAAGAAAATCACTTTGCTAATAGTAAAGACTGTAAGATACCCAAAGCAGCTAAACTAGTACGTAGTACTAGCTTAGACAATTCTATAGAAGAATAGATAAAGTATAGGATTCTAAAAGGAGGCAACTCCTACTAGGCTCTTAAAAAGATATTAGAGAGCAAAAGGACAGAAACAAATTATAAAAGGACAGAGATAGGTATTAGGATTTTTCCTATCATTTTCTTATTCTCTAGTAGTTATAGTAACTTAGTATTTTACTAAGGAGCTGTAAGCCCTTAAGGGTTTATAAACTATTAGGGTATAGCTACTAGTACATATTAAGCTGCCTAGAGAGGATTTATATATATAGAACTATAGCGCTATAGCCTAGAGGCTGCATGCGCAGTATTATACATAGTATAATACAATAGATTGAAAAAAAAAGGACCACTTAGTGCTTTAGTAAGTATATCAGCTAGCTGTTCTTTTGTATTTATATAGCTTAGCTATATTGTATTATTTATTACATGTTCTCTAATAAAGTGGTATTGTATATTAATATACTTAGTTTTAGTATAATGTTCTAGATTATTTACTAATTTAATTACTAACAGACTGTCTATAAATAAATAGAATTTTTCTTTATTTTCTATATTAAGCTGTTATATAACGCTTATTAAATATAGACATTCTGTATACGCAGTATTGTATATAGTATAATACAACGGATATTAAAAAAAATAGACATTCCTTTATAGCCTCTTTTAAGGCTATATATTCTGCTTCACAGCTAAATAGAGCAACTATCTTTTGTAATTAACTAGCCTAGCTTATAGAACTTCTTCTAAATAAGAAATAATATGCGCTAGTAGATTTTTAACCTATTATATTACCCCCCTAATCTAAATTGCAATAACCTAAAATATAAGGTTCTAATTTTTCAGAGCAGGTAATTCCTATAGTAGGGGTATAATTTAGGTATTTCCAAATTTGATTTAGTGCCTGGTAGTATATTTTATTTAGATATGACATAAATCTAGCGCAATTGTTTATGTTATAGACTATATTAGGCCTAGTCTTTATAGAGAAGTATATTAGGCTTCCTACTCCTTTTTAATATTGTTTTATATCTTTAGAAGAGGCCTATTCTATATTCTTTTCCATTTTTAAGCCAATAATTCTAGGGGTAGATACTGGATTTAAATTTTGTTTATTAAACCTTTATAAGATATTTTAGGTGTATTTCTTTTAGTTTAATTTTATAACCTTATTTTTGCGATCTCTAGTAATTTCCATACCTAGAAAATAGAAAACTGGTCCTAAACTTATTAATTCTAGATCTTTTACTTATACTATATATAATATTGCGCATACAGCCTCTAGGCTATAGTACTATAGTTTTATATATATAAATCCTTTCTAGGCAGTTTAATATATACTAATAGCTAAGCAGACACTCTAGCCCGTTTTAAAAATACTAGGGGAACTCTAGCCTATTAGTGTTTTCTATTTTAGTATTTTACTTACTATGGTCTAGTTTATAGTAAGAAGATCGCATAAAAGAAAACCTAGCTCTTCTATCTATTTCTGCTATATTCTGCCGTTCCTAGAGTAGAAAAGGCGCTCTAAAAGATAGACTTTAATTTTAATAAAATAGTTTTATATATAAAAATAAGAGAAACCTAATAGCTTGCTAGCTTAGAAGCAGCTACTAATTACCCCTATATAACTTTTTTTAATTCTATACCCTATTTCTTCTCCTTGCTTAAGAAAAGGGTAGGGAATTAGTAATTAGTAGGTACTTTCCCTAAAAGTAACCTACTAATAGTATTTTATAAGGGCGAACCTTATTATATAAACCTACTCCTATAGGAAATTTTTTATAAGGTTATCTATATAGGGTATAAATACCAATTTGCCTATATACCTTATATTTAACATATTAATGGTAATATAGGCTAGCCCCCTTTCCTTACCCCCTACTATAGCTACCCTAGCAGTACATTGTCTGCGGTACGCCTATAGTGTGCCTATAGTGTGCCTATAGTCCTCTGCCTATAGCGCAATAGCTATAGACTAGTTGTATAAAGGTTGTCTACCCTATAGTAAACTGGTTATAGTAGAGGTTATCTACTCTATAGTAGACTAGTTATAGAGAAGGTCGTCTACCCTATAGTAAACTGGTTATAGAGAAGGTTGTCTACCCTATAGTAAACTAGTTATAGTAGAGGAGGTCGTCTACTATAGTAGACTAGTTATAGTGGAATTATTAGTTATAGTGGCTAGCGTTATAGTGACGTATCTTTAAGGGGTATATAAACGGCGGCGCTTTTATAATAACGGACAGAGGAGTAAAGGGGAGGCAATAGTAAGAATATTTTATTATCTTATAGACTTAGAGGGATTATTTTTAGTAAGTCTAGAACCTACTAAATAATCTTTAAGGTAGCAGTAAGGACTAAATAAAGAAGTTTAATAAAGAACTAGATATAGGACTACTATATTTAGTAAATATTAATATTAATATTATTCATTGCTTAACGTCCGATTCGGATCCCTGTTAGGCCTACGCGGACTACTCCTTATATATATATAAGGAGAAAACTCTATTTGAGAAAACCCTATAATCCGTCTCCCCGCCTTTTAGGGCTCGCTTATAAGTCGCCTATAAGTTACTAGTGGTGCTCTACTACCTTACTTTTTAACCTCTTTGGGAACTACTGCTGCCGTAATAAACCTACGGACGCGCTAGTATTACACACTGTACTCTACTCCTGTAGAGTTATTAGGGTAAATATTAATATTACTTATATATTAAAAAGCATTTAGATTTTAATAAAAGAACTTTATTAGCTACCTACCCTAGAGCTAACTCTAGAACTATTTATACTATTAGTATTTTTAGCACCTTTTTTTTTATATCTGTTATATTATACTACGTACAATACTATACATGCAGCCTCTAGGCTATAGCGCTATAGTTTTATATATATAAATCCTTTCTAGGCAGCTTAATATATACTAGTAGCTAAGTAAACACTCTAGCCTATTTTTAAAATACTAGGGGAGCTTTAGCGCTATTAGTGTTTTTTATTTTAGTATTTTACTTACTATAGTCTAGTTTATACCAAGAAAATCGCACTAAGGAAATCCTGGCTCTTTTATCTATTTTTACCATATTCTGCTGTTCCTAGAGTAGAAAAAGCGCTCTAAAAGATAGATTTTTATTTTCTATAGTTTTGTATATAAAAATAAGAGGAATAACATAGCTTACTAGCTTAGAAGTAGCTACTAATTACCCCTATATAACTATTTATTCTATACCCTATCTCTCCTTCTTACTAAAGAAAAGGGTAGGGAATTAGTAATTAGTAGGTACTCTCCCTAAAAGTAACCTACTAATAGTATTTTATAAGGGTAAACCTCGTTACATAAACATACTCCTATAGGAAATTTTTTATAAGGTTGTCTATATAGGGTATAAATACCAATTTGCCTATATACCTTATATTTTACATACTAAGGGAACACAGGCCGGTCTCTTTCCCCCTACTATAGCTACCCTAGCGTATCTGCGGTATGCCTAGTATAGTAGTTATCTGTAACGCGTTGGCCTAATAGCCTACAGTACGTCTACGGTATTGGTGGTAGGTCTGCGGTAATGGTGGTAGGTTTACGGTAACGGTAGTACTATAGTAGCGGCGGTACGTCTGCGGTAATAGTAGTAGGTTTGCGGTAATAGTGGTAGTAGTTATTGTCTGCGTCTACGGCTCGTCTGCGGTGCGCCTAGTGCGACCGTGCGCCTATTATGGTAGAGGTCGTCTATAGCGCGACGGCTATAGACTGGTCGTAGTAGAGGTCGTCTACCATATAGCAGACGGTTATAGTAGAGGTCGTCTACTCTGTAGCAAACTAGTTGTAGTGGAATCATTAGTTACGGTGGCGACGTATAGTAGTAACGTGTCCTTAGGGGGTATATAACTAGCGGCGCCCCTACGACGACGGCAGAGATAAAAGGGAGGCAACAGCTTAATTTAAATTTAAACTATAAAGGCTTATTATTATAAATCCTAATTTAGTATATCTTTTCTTCTTTACTATATAGGCCACTTTTTATAGCTAGAATATCTCTTACCCTTTAATAGTAAGCCTACTGTTGTCTAAGGTTTAGAATAAGATATAGAATTTATAAATAGTAGTTTAGTAACTTTAGAAGATAACTAAGTAGACCACGGTCAGAAACTAGTAAACGCGGTTTGTTTATTAGCAAGTCTAGAAAGAAGTAAAACATATATATTAGAAACAGACAGCAAAAACTTTTGGAGCTCTTGCTACACCTGGCCTAAAAAGACCAAACCAACTAAAAGAACCCTGTAAAACACCCTGATAATCCCCTAAGATGCATATATCACAGGGGAGGCACAGGTAGAACGACGGTGGTACGTAGTTGCGCGTGACCGCTAGACCTATACCTAATAATAGCCCCCTATAACAATAACAAGGACAGGCAAATACTATATTAGAAAGCGGAAATACCCTAATTAAGAAAGTATCTGATAAAATATAAAGCCTATTAGACGCGTCTAGTATCTGGAACTATAGGGGAGTATCTATTAGCTATTATAAACTAATATAGCTAGTAGAATGGCTCTAGTCTAGCGAACCTTAGGCGCCCCTTTAGTAAACCCTTAATCAAATCCTCCAATAGCTAAATAAAATCGAAGATAAACAAAACCCCCCCCTATAGGCGAACCGCACCTAGGCCGCTATAGCTGCGCTCCTATATCATAGGGAACCTACCCCCCTAAAGACAATAACTGGGTATATAATCACAATAGGACCAAATACAGAAAAGGTAGAGGAACTTAGGGGACAATCAGAAACAGAAGTTCTTATAGAGATTTGCAAGGAGGTCCACAACGCCGTCGTAGTCTAACACCTTAGGAGTGGAGACATTAGAGTCACCCTAAAGGACTAATAGGCAAAGGAATGGGCCGTAAGGGTAGGGGACAGGCTAGGAGAGCGTATTAGCATAAAAGTGCTTTATAAAGATTACCTAGTTGAAGTCCTGTCGGTTCCTATAAGCCTTAGAGTAGAAAGGGGACGCCAGGTGGATAATACAGCAACTATATAGGAGATAGTAAAACAAATGGAACGCCTTATACCAGGATTTGTAATTACCCGGATCTAATGGCTTTAATAGGAAAATACAAACCAAGCATATAATAAGAACAATAAGAGGATATAAGGGGCGCCAGAGACTCGCTAGGAAGATAATAGATGAACGCATAGCTCCCTTATCGTTAGCGTATATATACCAGGAATGCAAAAACTCCTTATCTAAAAAGGAATAATTATAAATGGCCTTATATACAACACAAGGCTCTACAACTATAGACTACGCCGGGAACGATGTTATTGCTGTATATAATGGGGACACACCTAATCCGCATGCGCAGCATAGGTGTGCTGCGGCCACTATATAGGCCCCCATGATATAAGACAATATATAAATTAAGACTAAACAAAATGCGCGAACTGTCACTAAAGCACACATAAGGCGTGGGAGAGAGAAGACTGCATTAAATATAGGAGACAGAAGGAAAGGGCTTAACAGCTACGGGAATAACTGCACGCTAGGTTATATAAATGGAAACAATAGGCAATAAGCTAGAGGGATGCAGGTGTCTTCCTAGCGTTTTCTACCTTTAATACTGGGGGGCTAAGCTAGCTATCCTAAGCCTTAACGGGCTAAAAGCGATGCTGCGCGACATTACTAGACCGAATAGGGACATAAGGGACACATAGAACACAAGGGAGAGGACGCCCAGTAGGAAGACCCCTATAGACGGCTACGGTAAGCTTAAGGCCGGGATAATTAAGAATTAGATTTAACGCGGTAAATATAACACACGCAGCTAGCTTATAAGGGGTATATAGCTAACCAGCGAGAACGGGGGAAGAACTAGAGGCAATAACAGACTCAGATTTAGAAAGGCTAGTAGGAATACAAGATATAGAAATAGAAAGCTCTATATAAAATAAGTAGTAGCCAGGGAGCAAACATAGAAGACAGAAGTTCTGAATATTTTAGAGAAAGTAGAAACGGAAAAAGCGAGGAGTAAAGGAAAGGCAAAGGACCCCCGCCGGGGGTCCGCTACTTGACTATTATATAGTATAACTACGGCAATACAAACCACCGTCTAGCAAGGCCCCTACTAGACAGTCTAAACCTAGAGAAACACCATATTCTTGCTATATAAGAGCTGTATTATAATACCTACACATAATTAACATACTGCCCCTAAGGATTCTAGCTCCTATATAAACCAAAAGCAGCCATACGCGTATGCTTTATAATCAGCAAAAATATCAGCCTTACCTTATAGTTATAGTAGGCAGTTAACCCAGATATTGCAGCTATAACCATCTAGATATATAGGGGACTAGTACAAATCATTAATATCTATAACCCTAGGGTTAAAGGGGTAGCATAGACAAAGAACATTATATCTATAATAAGCTTGCTAGAAACTGAACACGTAGAGTCTATCCTACTAGGAGACATAAACCTCTACCACCTACAGTAGGGGGGCATCCATATTGCTGCCAATTAATAGGTAGAGTGCCTACTAAGAGCTATAAATAATAGGGGCCTTAAGCTAGCTACCCCCCTAGGTGCAATTATATGGTAATAGGGCACCGCCAAAAGTACAATTGACCTCACAATTATGGACGAAAACCTATACCAGAGACTTAAAAGGTGCTCCCCTAAAGAAGAATAGGCACTCACCTTAGACTATATCCCTATCTAGATATAACTAGATCTAGACATTAAGGCATAACCAAATAGCAAAAGATATGTAATAAGGAAGCTTAATGTAGATAGCTTCCTTAATACAATTAAACAACAACTCTAAGACCTAGAAGAAATCTACCTAATACTAAACAAGCAAGGCTTATTAGCTACCCCCAAGGAAATTAATTAAAGACTAGAAAGAATCCAGGCAGCAATTAAAAGTAGGCTAAAAGAGCACTGCCTGGTTTTAAAACTAGGCCCCTATACGCAACATGCATGGTCTATATAGTGTATAGCCCTTATAGCCGGCCAACAACAAGCAAGGAGGAAATATATAAGCAGCCACAATTCTAAGGATGAGAGATAATATAAAGACATAAGAAACCAGCTAAAGAATACCCTAAGAAAAGAAGCAAGGAATAACTAGAGATGGGTTATAAATAAACACACTATTAACCTAAGTCTCCCCTATAACAAGGGCCTTTGGACTATAGCAAAATGGGTAAAGAAAAAGGTAGGACGCCTAGTAGAAGATCCACACCTACCACCCCTATAAAGAGTAGGCAAATTATAGGCTATAAGCAACAATAATAAAAAGGCAAATATTCTTATAAAAAGATTTTTCCCTTAACCGGCTCTAGTAGACCTTAGCGATATTACTAGTAAAACACTAGTGACTCGCCTAAGGGTCAACAGCGACATAATAACTAAAGAAATAGCTAGAACCATTAGCCGCCTTTTAAACAATATAGTACTAGGACTAGATAGGATTTTAAACGAAGCCCTAAAGACCTATGGACTACTTATAGCACCTTAGCTTGCAGACGTAGCCAAAGCATACTTTGCAATAGGCTACTACCCGCGACTTAGAAGATCTATAATGACGGTTATCTTATAAAAAGAAGGCAAAGTAGACTACTTAATCCCAGAAAGCTACCGCCCTATTACCTTAAAAAACACCCTAAGCAAGATCTTAGAAAAGGTTATATAGCGGACTGTATAGTAGACACAGTAGAGGAACACGCCCTACTACCACAAAGCTAAATGGGGGCAAGAAAGAATTGCTTAACACTATTAGCACTTACACTACTTACTACTACCATTAAAACTGCATGGGCTATGCGAAAGGACTTTATAGTATTAATGCTTAGCCTAGATATTAGCGGCGCCTATAATAATATACCCTATAAGCGTCTCCTATACATCCTTAGGGTAAAGGGCTTCCCAGAATAGATTATTCAATTTATTTAAGGATTTATAGGCCAGAAAGAAATATTACTGGTCTTTAGCAGATACTAGAGCCCCCCTATTGCAGTTATAATAGGAATATTATAAGGATCACCTCTATCGCCTATACTCTTCCTCTTCTTTGTAAGCAACCTGCTTAATACCTTTAAGAAAGGGGCGACTTAGGGGATAGGCTTTATTAATAACACAAACCTAATTATATATAGGCCAACAGCTGTAGAGAACTGTAGGACACTAGAGAAAGCCCACAACACCTATATAGAATAGGCAAGACGACATAAAGTCCAATTCTTACTAGAGAAATACCAGCTAATCTATTTTATAAGAAAATATAACTAATCTGTAGATCTTTAGCATACAATCTATATCTAAGGCTTTGGGGGTCAACTGGTTTAAGGCCTAAGGGTATTAGGAGTGTAGGTAGATAGCAAGCTCTAGTAGAGCGCATATGCGGCGTAAGCGGCCTATAAGGGCCAAGTATAGTATATCGCCATGTCTAGGATTGTTAATTCTATATAGGGTCCATACTTCTAGAGGTCACGCCTATTATATACAGCAGTTGTCTGGCTAACCATAACGTATAGATCTAGCATTTAGGCCACTAAAGAAACCGAGAAAGGCCCCCTTAAATCACTCCTTAAACCACTCTAAAAGGTCCAAACAGCCTGCCTTAGGAGTATAATAGGCGGGTATAAGCGAACGGCTACAGCACTGCTTAAGAAGGAAGCCAATATTCCCCCCCTATAACTATATATTAAAGCCGATGCAATATAAAGGGTACAAAAGAAACGCAACTCTAACGTTATAAAGTATATCAAGACACGCCTAAATAAACTATGGAGGGACCCTAGGGTACCCTATAGGAGAAGAAACCAATAACCCCAAAGTAGGGAAGATATATTAGGAAAACAGGTAGAGAAAGTAGAAGAAGAATAATGCGGCGCTAGGGCCCAGGCCTATATAGAGAAGAAAGAAAGACGCGTAAGAGGCCAGTAAAGACAACAGCAAGGGAGAGAAAGGAGCTAAAGTAGAGTATAAAAGAGTACTGGAAAACCATCTACCGCAATATAATACTGGTTGGACCAACGCTAGAGAGATAAATAGGAGTTAAAGGTATAGAGGTAGACTTAGGCAAGGGGAACCCAAGCCGTAGTATGGGTAATACTATAGGGGGTAAATACCTAAGGGCTCTAAGAGGGCCTAATAAAGGCAGAAAACACAATAGCAACACTCTTAAGGATAGAAATAATAGGACTAAAAGATTAGCTTCACTAGGTGGGTATTCTAGTAGGTAGCCTAAGGTATAAATATAGCTAGCTAAGACAGACACCAAAATACATAATACTGTTATGCCCCTTACGCACTAGCTAAGAAGCAATACTTTTAGTAGCTGGTATAGAAAACTATAATACACTGCTCTTAATATAGAAAGGCCTTAAGGCGGCTACCCAGTAGCTTATTAGCCAAAATATGCTAGACCAGTTCCGGGTTACAAAGGAAATAGTAATAGAAGGCAAAGGGGCAAGTAATAGGCGCCCCCTAATAACTCTACAGGAGTAGAGTACAGTGTGTAATACTAGCGCGTCCGTAGGTTTGTT
>Ga0307507_10010023_pt1 | contig 12396 bp, 15 predicted proteins | sample 7_EM_MG_FD_207223 | JGI IMG/M metagenome (GOLD analysis project Ga0307507, IMG submission 207223) | Populus trichocarpa ectomycorrhiza microbial communities from riparian zone in the Pacific Northwest, United States - 7_EM | ecosystem: Host-associated > Plants > Roots > Unclassified | place... | reverse complement strand
CCCCTCCCCCCCCCCCCCCCCCACTTCCTGCAGCGCTAACCTAGTGGATGGGAAAACAGAATCCAAGAACGCCACGACTTCGAAGCCTACGACAAAACCCACAATGTCCGCCGAGACTTTGTCGAGGCACTCAGGAAGAATTTTGTAGACTACGGGCTGACATACAGCATTGGTGGACAAATATCTTTCGACGTATTTCCCACCGGGTGGGATAAGACCTATTGCCTCCAGCACGTTGAGAAGGAGGGCGTGTTTTCGCAGATTCACTTTTTTGGAGATAAGACTTACAAAGGTTTGCCCCTCCTCCCCGATTCCGCAGTGGCGGTAGTGGCGCCGTGGCGGATAGGAGCTGATGTGTTGGCGAAGGCGGGAATGACTATGAGATCTATGAAGATCCAAGAACTATCGGCCATTCGGTCACGAAGCCGGAGGATACCATAAAGACATTGACGGAGTTGTTTGATTTGTAAATTCCTTGTCCTTTTCCTTGCGAGATGTGACGGGGGGTCCGGGAAGCTATTTATCCCCCAGGCCCCTCCAAGTTCGTAGCGGAGAAACAAGCGGAGGGCAACAGTGAATATCTTGGAAATCATTTACCGTGGCTACATAGAAAAATATAAGCATAATACAAAACTTCATATGGCCAACCCACAACTCCTACTATCATACATCCAACCGAAACCCGCACCCCCAGCTTCAGCCTAGTGCCGTGCCACTGGTACCGGTATATACAGCGTGTACGCAGCCGACCTACCCGCGAGCACATCGACAAGAGTCGGTAGATTAGAAGCTCCGACTGTCTGTGAGTGAGTCATACCACACGCAACGGCGCTTACATACAAGCACATCAGAGAACTGGGTGCCGGCAACCCCATGCAGCAGTGGGCCCATCCGGGGCTAGAATAGAGCATTTCACCCTCCCCCATCCACAGATCATAGTACTGTGCCCGTACGCCGCTCTATAGCGATACGGTAATGCACAGTACCGTGATCCAACATAAATCTTATCCCAGCTGCCCCGATCTATCGTAGTGCCCACTAGTGCGAGAATAACCCCCGGTATATACTCGGGGGAATCATTAAAAACCGGAAAACATAACCCTTGTCTCTATAGATAATTGTATGGGATCAAGGGAAATGCTTTTCCGGTGTTTAATGACCTGCGAGTACGTCATGAACCCGTGCCCGGAGCACGGTATGGTATGTACTCGAGTATACCATTAGGCTATCCACTTATTACTGTATGTTCCGAACTTGGGCTCGAGATATGATACGCCGTGTGGAGGTAAAAGCTAGCGGAGGGGAGACACGGTAGAGCACGAAAATCAGTGGATTCTGATACTGGATAGAGAGGGGGTCAGTAAAGCGTCATTCTGGGGGTAGTGGGTAAGTATCAGGAAGGAAGGATTTCGCAGCGCCTTTGGAGGCGTTGTAGGGGTGGTTTATGTTTCCTCGATATAATACTGTGCCGGTACGTTTAATTAGGAAAGACTTGGGCAACACTATGTGTTCCTTACAGCGCTTTACTCACTGTTATGGGGAAGGAGAAGCCCTGTGGGTCGCCTATAGGACGATAGCAAGTATCGCCACTTGAGGAAAAGATTAATCAACTCCTCAAGTTCATAAACTCCACCGACCAGGTCGCAATAATAAGAATAGCTTTTGAAGATCGGGGGAATACTTGTACACACTAGTTAAAAAACATGAAATTCGGGCACAAAGGGATTCCCATGATTATGAGGACTGGATTTCACCGTACCCTGCGTGGGTGCTTGTATTGAGGGCTTGTGCTGAGGGCTTATGGGGGATGCGTACGCAAACTCCGACAGTTCCTTCGTCCCGGATGGACACTTTTTCCTGATAGTCCACAGGAGACTGTAGACAACGCTACCGGTGCCCGGTACCATTAAAGATGCCTGTAGAAACCCCACTAGAGGTTATCCTGGCTGGGTGAGGCGTTAGTGGGTTAGCAGCTGGGATAGCGTAGAGGAGGGAGCTGCAGGCTGTTCTGGTTATTTCCCCTTTTCTTCTGCTTTGGGTTTACAGGCTTGCTGGTAACGATCGATATAAATAAGTCTTTAAATCAGCCTTCGGCCAGGAAGTTATTGCGGGGGTGGGCATTCCACCGAATGCGAATACCATGGTGAGGAGATTGGGGCTTGTGCTGAGGAGCATGGGGGTGCTCCGTACTAGTGTTTGGGTTCCTCTTTCTCTCTGCTTTCTCCATTGTCTGGTATGGGGGGAGCTAGTGTTTGGGGGGGCAGTTCGGGAATGTAATACTGAAGGAAAGTTAACCAGACAGGTAGATATAGAAGGGGACGAGAAGCGGGTTGGTCACATAGACTTCCGCTCTCCTCTCCTTCTCCTCTACTATACAGGGTTAACAGAAAGAATATTTATAGCACTACGTTGACCCCCACAACGCCTATCGCTCTCTCCCCCAAAGGCTCTAGTCTTCCCATAAATATCCACTTGAGACCCCGTATCCCAACTGTAGACTCAAAAAACCGAGGCGTAATCCTTGGTAACGGAAAGAGCTATTCCGGGGATGAGATTATTGGGGCTGTCGCAGTTCATGTATATACCCCCCCGCCTTTTTTCCTTCTTCCCGAATGCAGTGCGGCGCCAATATATGAGATGGCCACACTTAAGAACTACAGCCCCCCTAAACTCTTATACCCTCCGTATCCAGCGGAAATAGAATCTTTAGGTTCATGATACCTATATCGAAGATAGCCGGGGGCTAGAGTTTGTGTTCTTAATGGATTCCCTCGAGAAACTAACCATCTAAAGTCAGGATAGCAGGAGGATCATCATATATTCGTGCAGGAATAAGGAGCTGCTCAATTCTGCAGCCCCCCAGCCTGAGCGCTTAACCCACACTAGCAAATAAGGAACGTCTGCTCAGCTACCCCACCCACAAACTAGAAGGCCGGCGAGTGATAATCTATGAAACAGACCGGAGCAAAAAAAAAAAAAAAAAAAAAGAGGACCTAGAAAAGCTATACAGCAACTTCTCCCCAGGATTTGTGAGACTACTGCCGGACACGAGCAGCTTGGGATTTCACATACGACTGGACAGACCGGCTCCGAAGACTCGGGTTAATGGAAGGGTGGCTTGTTAGATGACACTGCGCATCCGTTTCTTCCTTGTACCACCTCTTCCCTTCAACCTCCCCGCGGTAATAAATAAAGATATACCAAGCACAAAGTGCCGCCCAAACAGCCGAAAATTTAACATCCGCAGGGATACCTCTCCCCATAGCCTATGGGAAGCGCTCGTGAGGAAGTTCCGGAACGATGAAAAAAAAAACCCCTCCTTAGAAGTGCAGGTAAGAGCGAGCGACTAGGATTCCGGACTCGAGTCGGGAGTGGGGGAGCTGGAAGCATTGTAGTCAATTGCAGGATTGTGAGTTCCCTTTCGGGCTTATGTTAGAGGAAAAGGAAAAGGAGAACTAATGAAATTGTGGGTAGCATAGATTATGGAGTCCAATCTTAAGAACGATGAGTATGAGCATTCGAGGGCGATGTTGAGGAGGTTTTCGGAAGGGAGGGGGAGAAAGGCTTTAAGTTCTACTGTCTGTTTGGACCTGTGCCTCGGGGCGTCGCGCTTGAGAGTTCGGAAGTTTACCGGTTTGTGTTGGGTTATTAAGCCGGTGCCTTATGTTTGTTGTCAAGATGGCAGTTGTGTTATGATATAGATCCAGCATTGCTCTCATTGACCGCTTTATTGATCTCTGTATTTGCTGGATACTCATACCGCACTATGTTGCTTTCTCCTGTAAGAATATTTACGTGACATACACGCATGCATTCCTAGACTCCGATGATTTCCCTATGTTTGCTTCTCTATATAGTGCCTCGCTTCCCTTCCCTTCTTTTCTTCTTTCCCTACGAACTCCCTCTTCTCCTTCTGAACCAAGAGGACATTCAATAAAACTTCGACCTCGTTTTTTTCGCATTACACAATTCCTAACAAGCCTTTCAAGTCACATCACGATCTGTCACTCGAGTCACTCTTCCACTCCAACATATCTCCCTACCTCGTCGAAGCTATAAATAGATAAGTTGAGGGAGCAAAGGTGTGAATAGATACTGCCCCCCATGGACTGTTAACATAGTGCAGGGGCGTGATCGTGAAACCGGTAGATTTGGTGGTAAAAAGGGCATATCGCGTTCATTTTTCCGGTGACGGGGGCGATGTGCCTGCGGTGTCGGTTACTGCCTGTGACCTTTCAGTACGACACCGCAGACTACAATACTACAAGATATTATAACACCCCCCAACCAGTCGAGCAGTGCCAGAATCCGCACCATAAAACCCACCCCGGGAAAACCGCCAAAAAAGAAACACCTCTTTAAGCATTCCCCTACTCCAAGGGAGGTCAAAAACCCAGACCCCAGAAGCCGACGCAACCAAAAACCAACAACGAAATCCACCACCTCTCAAGAAGCCTTATGATAGGAATTTGAGAAACGAAATGGGTTCTTGGGTAATTAGGACACTGCAAACCAATCTAAACCCTCAGACCTTTGACAAATCCTCTCGTTCCGCTGATACTTCATTCTAAGAAGCCTTTTGTTAATCTCAGCAGGAATATACCTCACCTGTCGAGCACTTCCTATCACAATCTCTCACTGGCCCCCGCCCCCCCAATTCTCGGCCCTACAGTATGATGCCAAATCTACTGCTGGGGGCCATAGCTGGGTCCCAGACCAATCACCCCGCCAAGCCAAAATGACAAAACCAAAACCAAAAAAAGCAACGGAAATTCTCTTTTTTTTATTTTTGTTGATCCCACGATTAGCGCGTGCTTGGCAGGATGCTAGGATAGCAGAGGCCTCTCTCTGCAAGGAACCCTGAACTCAATTTAACCAAACTGCAGCATGCCCAGCATGGGAATCAAGAAATCTGAGCGATAAATAACAGAATATCAGATCGCACGGTGGCATAGGCAGGCAACATTTTTTTTCCTCTTGGCATCGATATCAACCCGCCACCGCTTGTCCCAATACCAGTACTAGTACTTCTCCCATACTCGTATCCCGAGTACTCGTACCGGTACCGGCACTCAGATAAGCACAGATTTTTTCTCGATTTTTTTCGCCATATTTTGTGAATCCCTGTTTCGGGAACTTCTTGCCTATCGCGGACGCCAAAGGAAGTCGCTCCCCCACTTCCCAGTATCCTGGATGGGCAAATTTCAGGAATGACATCCAATACAAGTCCCAGCACAGTACAAGCACAATGAGGGGATCAGAGACAATGGGGAAGAGAAATTTGAAGATCGTTATTTCAAGGGGCACAAGGGAGACCCCCCTACCAGTCCATCGCTATATAAGGTACATTTTTATCAATGTTTATGGCTAGTGTGCTGCTAGGCACTTGAAATTGACAAACGCTCATGTGTAGTCCATTCTACATATACGGACAAAATGGTGGGGCTTGGCCAAAATAACTTTGGAAACGACCTGCTTGGGTAATTGGAAATTTACTATTTCCGTGGGTCACTGGCTTTATTCAAAACCCGAAAATGGACAGTAGGATTAGAGAGGGAGTATCTTCTGGGCACTTCCATCAAGCCATGGCTTCCTAAGATGCGGTTGTGGCTGGGAATTTTCGAAATTATCCTTTGGTTAATTTACAGTGCTTGGTATTATACCATGTTATCTCCACTTGGAGGAGTATATTCTGCAGGCACATATATATGATAGCGCACTGCTCGGGTTTGTCTTCGGTTCATCACTACCCTAAGAACTCTTGCGATCCGCCATCTCATGCAGGCCTTCAATCTCCGGGAATGATTAACCCTTTCCGGACATGGCATAGACTAAACCCTCAGGACATGTTGGATCTTATTAACTGGTACAGTACCGGTATGATATTCGCAATTCTGTTATCCTGTCGAATTAAACCTGTCGTAAGCTGACGTAGTTTTTCCGTTGGTAATCTGATAGCGAATTCTGAGAATTCTTATTCCTTATAATATACTATGATAGTAGCGGATAGTATCATACTGACTAGCACGATATCCAACGTTGGCAATGGTCTCTCCTCCATCCTCCATCATCCCTTTTAGAACACTCACCCTTTCCCTCCCTGAGCACAGTTCCTCCAGCATTCCCCAGAAGATCCGGTTCTACTCGAATAGGATAATAGGAACAGGGAGAGGATTTTACTCGTCTCTCCCGAGCCAAGAATTAGGACCCGTTCCTTGGTATCTCGGTGGACCCACAACTATGATACAAGCGCATCCTTGGTAAGATATGGCTTCACAGAAGTGCTCGGAAGATCCTTCTCCTTAGTTTTAGTTTTATCTTTTTTTCCCTGCTTTTTTTTTCTTTTTTTCTCTTCCTTCCCGATCTTTTCAACAAGAGCAATATTCGCCGAGATGGCAAAAATCAAAATCAAAATCAAATCAAATCAAATCGAAATTACCAATACGAGTATCCATACAAAGGTAAATCTCGAATTTTGTTTTTCTTTTTTTCCCTTTTCCATTATCGCCAAGCCCCAAGCTTAATAAGTTTTATTATAAGTTTTATATAATCAAAACGAAATTTTGGCAAACATGAGTGTGTTGATCCTAAGCACCATATCATGCTCTCAAGATAGACCAGTACGCTCCGTTCAGGACAAGTTTGTCTCGATTCTTGGCGCTGATAATAACACAAGTGCATCGCACACCTCGGACCCAACGACGACAAAGTGAAATTCTGAAAAGGACAGATTCATTCATTCATTCATTCATTCATTCAGCCCCATGTTGAAAGACTTTATTTAACGAACGCCTTTTTGCCCTTACCATAGCGCCCTACACAAAAAAAAAAACTGACAGATCAACTCGAAACTTTGCACTCTGGGAAAAAAAAGAAAAAAACAAGTTTTTTCTTCTCCTCAACCCCGGGGCTGAATGCCTACCTCTAATTCGGGAGAGAAGCATATCAAAAGTTTCTTTCTTTGCACGGGTCAATTGAGATATCATACCATATCTATCTATCCATCTGGTCTAGGGCGGTAAGTTACGGGATACAGTAACTTAACTTAGAACGAAACGAAACCACACACAAGCCATTCGGAGAGACGGTGATTGGGTTGATGAAATCATCCACTTATGTTCGCCATACCGGTAGAAACAGTTTCCTTCCTGTTTAGGTCTAGCACTCCGAGTGGCTTGTAGCCTCCTCTTCCTCGGCTAGACTACGGGTAGCAAGGAGTGGGGTGCGACAACACCCCCCCACAACTACGGTAAGTGCCCTTAAACTTTTTGTTTCAAGCAATAACTTTACCATAACATCCAAGTGCTGTACTGAACCCTGCAAGGGCTATATACATACCTCTACTTCAACGGTGGTCTACCTCCAGTCACGAGAAAGCAAATACTTATTTCCCCTCCCTCCCGCAGTAAGCGCGGTTCGACACTACCGACCGACCGCTATATACCCTACCACTACCACTACCACTACCGTTAGTTAGCTGTTATGATAATATCCCGGATACAATACGTATTCAAAGGATAAGGAGGGGTGCGGAATTACCCTACTGGAGTACCATATGTTTTACATAGCACAACAACTACCACCATACAGCAACTACGGTAGCACAGTACGCAAAAGTGCACAACAATCAGCTTCACAGCTGTCTATCGTGCCCTACTCTACTCTACCGTGCCGGAGCATAGCCCCGTCCGTTCGGGATCTTTTTTTGATGCGTATCTTTTTTTCTTTTTTTCTTTTTTTCTTCTTTTTTTCTTCTCAACAATTTTGGGTAATAAAACAATGGGTTAGTTCTTATTGGAATGGTATTGTGGTGACGATGTATGATAGATAGTCTACGGTACCGGTAGTTAGTATTCGCGGCTTAGACTATAAATACTCTCTATAATAACCTACCAGAGCATATAATTCAATCTGCGGTACAGTATTGTAAGTCTATCAACACAATCTGCAATAATAATAATAATAATATTATTACTATTATCGTGCCCTACCAGTACGATACGCCGATAGACAAACGCCACACGCGCAGTCCACGGTGAGGCGAGAACGCCCATCGAACTTTTATAGGACAGTGATTATTTGTACGGGCATTCTCGCTATGCCGTGGAATGCTGTACTGTACACATAATGTAATGCAAAACTGCACCGCCCCACAGTAAACTTCAGTACCGGTATAAACCTTAAACCCGAAATCCGAGTGACACTCCATGCGCCCCCCTATCGGTAAAAAATAAAAAATAAAAAACGAGAAATTTTAATAATAATATTATGACCCACTATCACCATGGGCTCTTCACCCTTCCACCTACGCGTAGTACATAGGATGCAATACTAGCCTTGGTATTGAGGCTTCGGGATACCGGTATGATACGAGTTTAGTAGTACCGGTACTTGGCAGAAGTGCTCAGGGGATTCCCCAAGACTTGTGGCGGCGGTTGGGGCACCATCTTGGTATTGGCATATGGTGTTCGAGAAAAGTGGGCCGTGGGTGGGTCGGACGGAGGGTGAGCTGGGATGGGTATTCCGGGTTAGTTAGTGACGGGATGTCGTGATTCTTGTTTTGGGTCAGGGAAGGGTTGGATAGGCAATGTGTTGTCGATTGGGAAGTATTGCCGGGAAGTTACGATAGATGAGTGAGTGGATGGATGGATTGTAAATGAATTATATGGAGCACGGAAAGCCTTCCCTCCCTCTCTCAGCGCCTAGATTATCACATCATGGGGGTCATTTCATGAACGGTCTTGGTTGAGCCTGTATTTTGCCCTAAGAAATGGTCAATGACCTTCTCACACAGCATGGACTCTGGGTGCCGGGCGGTTGATAGCTGGGATATCTGGTTTATCATTATTTGAATGAACGATTGTCATTATTTTTGATCTCAATGTGTAAGCTTAGCATCCAACGCAATGAACCACCGTACCGGATATGTTTCCGTGGCGCCATAATTATGTAGTATTGAAGTTGCGTCCCTCAATCCATGCCCGGGGCCAAAGTGACGAGGCTAAATTCGAGCCTTCCACTCCCCTTCTCCCTATCAATGAATCTCTGGACGACCTTCACCGCCTGCTCACTCAAGACATCGTCATCTCCGAGATCCCCGCGATCCAGAGGTCCCTTCCTCTGACCGTCGAGCTCGTAAAGGTGATTGTCCTTCGCTTTGACAAAGCACACGTAGTGCAGGTCCACGTCGGCCTCAGCATCTGGAACTGCAGAAGATCCCTGGGTCGCCGCAGACTTGTGTGCTGATGCCAGTTCTTGGGAGTCTTCAAGGGCCTGGGCACGCTCGAGAGGGGGGAGGGGCAGAGCTTTTGAAAGCAGCTCTTTGAGAGAAGAATCATCGCCTATAATTCGTTTTTTCGAACAATCACAAACGTGTTAGAAACGGATTGACATTTCTGATACTCTATATCTCTTCCTCATTTTTGCCCTGCTTTTTTACCCGCCCTCTTCTCACTTGATTTGTTTCGATGTTTTCTTTTTCTCCACTTTTTTGTATCGAGGGGTGATGAGATGGCGGCGTACCGCAAATACGTACCAATCATGTCCCTGGCCGCCCCATTGCAAACCGCATGCAAGACACCAATCATCCCACAGGCGTTCTTGATAGTCTGTTTGAACCACACCGGATCTTCCCCATCACCCTGCTTAGAATATTCTTCTTTACCTGCATCCTCTGCGATACGGTGCTGCTGGTAACTCTCAGAAACTGGGAAAACGAGCAGAAGGGCGAGGGCGGGCCTCGGGATGAACGCTAGAAGTTCGGGATCGGAAATGGAGAAGACATCATGAAAAGCTAAGTTCTTGGACAGCCCTAGTTTGTGCACCAAAGAAGTCATCAATTCGGGATTGCATCTGCATAGGCGGATACGTCAGCTCGGTCAGCACAAATAGACCTGGAGAGACAAATAGGATGATGCCGGCAACGGTAGCGTATAAAGAATATAGTTTCATATTCTCGTTGAAATATTTTAGATGGATGGAGGGATGGATGGGTAGAACATACTCGAGAGGGATAAAAGCTTTGCGAGCTTTACGGACGTCCACGGATGCAGACGGGGTATTTGGGGTTTCGGCTGTTCCTCCTTCCGCTGAATGGACTGGCTCTGACATGGCTGTATGTAGGAGATCAGGAGCTGCGTCTTTTGGTGTTTTGAGTTCGGTGTCGTCGCTATCTTGACGTATGGTTAGTGAGGTGCCCCGGATGGAGTGCCCAGAGTGGTACTATACGTGGGACTAGTGAAGACGTGTTTTTCGCAGGTGGTGGGCAGGCTGGGGTTGAAAGAAGGGGGCTAGGAGGTGGGGAAAATTGTGTTGAATGCTAGGTTCAAACTGAACGTGAGTTCTCGGGTACACTCTACTGGATGAAGTGAGTATTAGGTTTATGGCTTAAAAGCCACGATTCGGCGAATACCGTAGGCTCACTGGGGCTGATTAGGTTGAGATGTTTATTGGTAGACAAAATAGATTTCGGTGAGTTGATGGAGAAATCCAGAATGAGGGGTTCAGTGGCACAGTGGGATAGAGCATTGCGTAGGAGGCTGAAAAGAAAAGCCCTAACCAATTTTTTATTTATCATCATTATCTCTCAACAACGGTCACTCGGTTACCGGTCGGTCTTGTTGCCAGGTTACCCCGACGACGCACGGTTCACTCTAAGGCATTGGCAGCCCTTTTGTGAAGGGGGGGGGGAAGGAAAAATAAAAATAAAAAATAAAAAATAAAAAATAAAAAAACACATTTGTCCAACTGGTTGTTACAATCCTGAGAAAGACAGGCGAGGTGAAAAGGGACTGAACGGCAATCAACGACGAAGGATTCGGGAGGAATGCAGGCCTTTCCCACCGCCCACATCCTTGGGCGATACGCACAAATACTATACTCACGCTTCCAACAACGGGAAAAATATGTTGCTATCATTACCGTACCCTCTCCACTTGTATTTCCCTTCCCGCACCAGGTATCATGTCACGAGATCACCCCCTTACCGTCTGTCCCGTACTTTTTTCTCCCTTTTCCCGCCTCAACACAAGTATCGTATCATAATATTGTGCAACACAATTTGTTTCTCTGTTAATATTTCTGTCCCCGTTTTGCCTAGGGTACCGGTATTATACGAAAAATTTACGGCTGCAGGGCCGAGGGCACTTCAATAATTAAAAAGTTTAATTCAACCACTCCAATTGCGTCACCCAACCGATTAGACTACCGCGGCTGTGGTTTGCACTCCACTCACCCACCCGCTTGCAGGCTTGGAGTGTTGAAGAGAATGCCGGACCGTAATGGCTTGTGGTCGCCTATCGAGGTGAGCGCAAGCGAAGGGGGGACCAGACGAAAAGAAATCGCTACCAATCCAAACAGCGTTCGCTCCATATGGTACTTAATAACTGGGAAGGGTCACTTGTGTGATCCACAAATCACAAAATATGAAAAAAAGACGAGGAACTGAAAAAATGACAGGACGCAACCCTTTTAGGGTAAGCATCTGCGAGGCCCGCTTGGTCGAACCCAACACGGTCAGCGGCAAGGATCCCTAGCAACGTTGCTTTAACTTTCCAACAGATTGGGTCCTCGGGAGCGATGGGGGTAACGATCGGCGGAGAGGAACAGCTCATCACGGGGATCTCGAGACAGCCACTTGACCGCTCATACAAGTACCGTACTTAAACCTTTTATTTTTTTGGTCTTATGAGCCTGTTCGTTGGACCTTTTGCGTGTAGTGTGTTTCCTTTTTTGGACCTTTGCTCTCCGAGTTTTCCTTTTTTTTTTTTTTTCCTGCGCGATCCTCGACCAGGGTTGGATTGTGGGAAACTGGGACGGTCGGCCGCGCACCCCCACCCTATCCCCACGCGAACTGTTGGCTGATATTTCTGACTGAGGACCGGGGAGGAAGGAAGCGAAAAGGCCAGCACAACTGTGCTCACACCGCGCTTTTCGCTCTCCGGGGCGCACCCGGGGTGGCCTCACTTGTCTACCGTATGGGCACATAATTGTGATTCCCTCGATCAAGCAGCGCAGGAATTTGGGCAGAGCCTTGCTCCCCCAGTTTGCTCACATAGGCCATGGGAGTAATGATAATGACAGGGGGACAAGAGAATCGCGAAAATAATATTCCAGCCGGCAGGTGGCCACTATGATAATGAATTACCATGAACAGTGGTCCGTGACGGGTGGTGGTTGGTTGAGAGAATCGTAAACAAATCTTCGAGTAAACTTGTCTTTTGGTTGGATGTTGGAATGGTGATTGTTTGTTTGACAGGCCGCCTTAATCAATGGATCATGAATCAATCAAGGCATTCAGTCAATCAAACCATCCGCTGGCAGACAGATAGGAGGGGTCTGGCGTGGCAAAGGTATCCAGTCAGATGGGTCTCGTTTAGCATCGGAGAGGGGGGGGGG